>Ga0247610_10000385_pt1 | contig 64115 bp, 53 predicted proteins | sample 174DNAGHGhighgp2_FD_193483 | JGI IMG/M metagenome (GOLD analysis project Ga0247610, IMG submission 193483) | Sheep rumen microbial communities from Palmerston North, Manawatu-Wanganui, New Zealand - 1742 DNA GHGhigh gp2 | ecosystem: Host-associated > Mammals > Digestive system > Stomach > Rumen...
CGACAATAAGGCGGAGAGAGAGGCAAACAAGACTATTGCAAAGGTAAAGGTTGAAAAACTTGTTGATTGTAAATGGGCGGGTACCTTAAAAAAGAGTAAGACTTCGTTGTCAATCACTGAGGGCGACTCGGCTGCTGCCGGTTTCCGTAAGTTCAGAGACCCAAATACACAAGCATTGTTTCCAATCAGGGGGAAGATATTGAATGTTAGAGTGTCATCTAAGGATAAGGTTCGTGCAAATGAGGAATTGAAGGGAATTATGGCGGCAATGGGTTTGCAGTTCGGAAAGAGTCCTTTTATTTATCGTGGTACAAAAGTTTTCCAAGACAATTTGAGAATACACGAGATTCATATTTTGACCGATGCAGATACAGACGGTGCAGATATTGCCGGATTGCTCCTGAACATCTTTTCCTACTATTGGCCTGAACTTATCAGGGAACACAGAATTGCAAGAATTGAGACACCGGTTTTGATAGCAAGACAAGGAAGAAAGTCAGAGAAATTCTACTACAAAAGTGAGTTTGACGAATGGTGTAAGAAAAACGACCCGAAGAAATGGGATATAGATTACTATAAGGGTCTTTCGGCATTGGAAAACGATGAATACAAGGAACTCATCCAGAATCCGAGAATATATTACTATGAACTCGATGACTGTGCATTGGATGAACTTGAAACTTGGTTCGGTAAGGATGCAGATAAGAGGAAAGAGAAATTGTTGAAGTAATCCATAAATACTTCATATAAAATAATTAAAAATATATGAAGACCTTGAATATACTTTGGTTAGATGACGAAAGAGACCCAGAGGAATATTTGAAACAGAAAAGTAAAAGTGGTGCTTTTTTGAGAACAAAATCATTCTATGAAAAGGAAATATTCAAAAAATATGAAGTAAAATTCACTTGGTGTAAAAACTTTGATGAGTTTACTGAATATATAGAAAAGAATGGTTTGCCTGAGTTCATATCATTTGACAGAGATTTGAAAAAAGGAAACAAGATTCCAAAGGGTTCTGAATACCCAAACGGAGAGGACTGTGCAAAGTGGTTGGTAGGTTTTTGTAATGGAAAGAAAGTTGAATTACCAAAATACTTTGTTCACTCTGCAAACAAAAATGGTCAAAAAAATATACCAGAGATTATTGGTGTAAAACCAGTTTCAGAAGGTAAGTGTTATATTTTAAATTTTGATGAGTTTATTGAAGACTAAAAATGTATCAGACTTCCTTAATACGGAAGTCAAGGAATATTCGGTTGATGTAATTGAGAATCGTGCAATACCGTCTGTGATAGATGGATTGAAACCGACAGCAAGAAAGGTTGTCTATATTGCAGATAAGATATGGAAGACAGGTAACGAGAAACCGATGAAGGTGTTCCAGTTTGTCGGTAAGATGGCGGCAGATGCTTACTACCATCACGGTGATGCTTCTGCAAACGATGTCGTGACAGGAATGGGTCAGACATTCAAGAACTCACTCCCACTTCTCGAAGGTATCGGTCAGTATGGTACTCTCCGTTCAACAACAGCAGGTGCCCCTCGTTATATATCAACGAAACTATCACAGAATTTCAGAAATCTTTACAAGGATTTCGAACTACTCGATAATCAAATTGATGAGGGTGTCGAGATTGAACCTAAATATTTTCTTCCGATTGTACCGACAATCATTCTGAATGGTTCATCGGGTATCGCTGTCGGTTTTGCTTCCAATATTCTAAACCGTAATCCGAAGGATGTAATAGATAATTGCATCAACTATATAGAGGGTAAGAAGATAAAGGAATTAAAACCTTGGTTGGCTGAGTTTTCAGGTGAGTGGGTTCGTGATACAGAAAACAAGAAAAAGTGGTATATTCACGGTAAGTATGAGATTTCAGACAGAAAACCAGAGATACACGTTACTGAACTTCCACCAGACATCACTTTTGAAAAATATGAGTCTTATCTTGATGAACTCGTTGAAAACAAAATACTTCGTGACTACGACAACAATTCATCGTCGAGTGTTGACTATGTTTTGAAATTCAAAAAGGAAGAGTTTGACAAAATAGTATCTAATAAAGAGAAACTTGAAAAACTTTTGAAGATAAACGACTCCGTTACCGAGAATCTCACGACGATTGATGAGAATGAAAAGTTGAAGATATTTGACTGTGCAGAGGATATACTTTCATATTTCGTTGATTTTAGAATCAAGTACTATGAAAAGAGAAAGGAATATTTTATCAACAAATGGAATGATGAACTTGATGTGATAAACATGAAGGCGAAGTTCATTAAATCTATAATTGACAAGAAATTAACAATAAACAACAAACCAAAGGATGAGATTGTTTCTTGGTTGTCAAAGAACGATTATAAGTTAATAGACGATAGTTACAACTATCTTTTGTCGATGCCGATATATTCACTCACAAAAGAAAAATACGAGGAACTACTTCAGAAAGCGAAAGCAAAAAAAGAGCAGATTATGGAGTTTATGAAGAAGGGTACCAAAGAGATGTATCTTGAAGACTTGTATGAGTTGAAGAAAAAAATAAAATCATAAATAATGATATAAACAAATTATGATAAAAGATTTTAAAAAATTTATAAATGAAAATCGTAATATGGATACATTTCTATTTGATGAAATGGAAAATATTGCAATAGAGATTACTGATGCTAAATATGATGAAAGAGTAACGGATACTTTTACAATTGGTAATATATACTCATGTGAAGATTTTATAGATGGGTGTAAAAATTTGATGGAAGATTGTACGGGTTATATCGATGATGCTAGTTGTGATACGGAGTCAAAACTAATCAAAGTCATGATTAATGATATTGATGATGAAATGGCATGTGAAATTACATTACGTGTTATATATGCTTCTGAAGAACTTTGTAACGCTTTTTATAATATAAAATAAAAAAAGAGGAAACTTCTGTTTCCTCTTTTATTTTTTATAATAATATTGTTTTTTCAAATAATCTGTAATTTTGAAAACTTCATCGTTTGTAAAACTTCTCATAATTTCTTGAAAATCTGTGAATAGTTCCAATCTTTCTTCTTCAGTATGTGCATCTTCGTTGTACATATCTTCGTATAAGTCATAAATCATACACCAAGTTTTTCCAGCGTTTTCCATATCATCATCTTTGACATACTTCTTTGTCAGTTCTACAAGATTTTTTGCCTCAGAATTTTTTTCTACTGAATTTTTACTTTCGTTAAGTTCGTCTTTATCTTCTTTGTCCCAATCCGGGTCTGTGGCCTTTCTCCAAGACAAATCCGGTTCTTTTTGTTGTGTTTTTTTATCAAAACCACTTAATGAAGACAAATGTACTCTTGTTAATATTGTTCCTGGACCAGCACCTTTTGGACCGAAGTCAATAAGTTTTATTTTAGCAGTTTTATCGGTTTTTGAAATTATTCTGCATTTAGTACTTACCCATGTGTTTTTGAAATAATCAAACCATCTATATGTTACAATTCCATTGGAACTTTCATCAGATTCTGTTATAAAATCACTAAATTTTCTTATCATATTAAAATTTTTGTATATATATTATATTTATTGTATTTTTTTGAATTTATTCACTTTCAAGAACTCCTTTATGTTTTCAAGTTCAAATATCTGGTTTGGTCCGATATTGTAGTGAAGAATGTCATCTCTCATCTTGTTGTCCATATCTTTCACCATATTATATCCTTTGAAATATGTCGTCATAGGTTCACCGGATTTTATTTCACAGTCCTTGTTTCGTCTTCTCGGTCTTACGATTATTTTGAAAGCGGTATAATCTGTCATCGTAGGCGCTTTCTTTTTCACCCAGTCAAACAAGTCACAGAAATCCATTTCAAACATCAAGTATGAAACACAAGTCTTCATTGCAATATTGAACATCACGTTGTCTTTTTTGTGTTTTACGAGATTCAATGAGTTCCATACGGCGAGACCCTCGTCGTATGTTGAACTTGACTGCAAACCATAAGCAAACAACCACAGACCAGTTTCCTTTCCGTAATATCTTCTTCCGACATGTCCTTTAATTTCGTGAGCAATAAGACCATCAATGTCGTCTTCTGAAAATCTTGATTTTCTATTTACATTCACCCTTCCCATCTTGACATTCATTCTTGGAAGCATATTGTCGTCTATTTGAACTTCAAAGTTGTATCCAAGTTCATCAAGAGCATCTTCTATTTCTTCAAGACATTTGTCACTTTCTATGTTTCTATCGTTTTTGAAGTCAGGTTTTTTATATGGATTGTTTTTTATACATTCTAATGCCTCTTCATATAAACTTTTATCTACTGGATTTTTATCGGGTGTTGTATAATCTCCGGTTTCAAGTTGTTTTCTTAACTCCAATCCTTCAAGCATACCTTCTATTTTTTCTAAATAAAACTTAACTATGTAGCAATCGTCTTTTATTTTTTTGAACTCATCTTTCAGTTTTTCAAAGTTTTCCATCAGTTTGTTGTCAACGTTTGAGTTTTCTATTTCGAGTTGTGGATAATATTTTTGACCCATATTCTTTGCAGAAATAAATTTGTCAAACTCTTCTTTTAAATTTGAACAAGTCGTTGCAACATATTTTGTTCTGAACTTTTCTATGAGTTTATGGTATTTTTCGTCGAGTTCAAGAAGTTTTGCTTTAACTTCCGGTGTCAATGTGTAAATACTGTTGGACTCGAGAAGATAGTCGTCAAAATTTAAAATGTTATTCATTTTAAGAATGTAAATATATATTATTTATGGTTTTTTTGTTATATTTAATATATGAAATATTTAGAGGATAAAGTAGATTTTATTGAACAAGAACCTGGTATAGAGGGTATGTTCAAAATGATGGAGAAAGCGGCCCGTATCTGTTACAAAACCGAAAATCTTATCAAAGATGGTTCTGCACATAGAATAATAGAAGATGTCATAATCCCGTCTGGACATACATCTGTACTTGAATTTGGAACAGTGTATTTGAAGTATAACATATTTCAGATTCACAAATATCTCAAATATATTTTTGACAGGTATTCGAGAGTCAGATGGAAATTTTCAGGTGTATATGTCACAACTACATATAGAACAATTATGCAAGGCGGTTATAAAGACCCCGTTGAAGCCATAGAGAACAAATTCGACAAAGACTGGAAGTCTGATTTGAAATATTGGTGTGAACCTACAAAGAATCATCATAAGAGATATTGCTTCAAGTTCATTATGGATAGAGTTGGAAGTCAGTCTGTTGAAAGACATCGTGGTGTGTGGGGTATTTCCTATGCTCAGGAATCGACTAGATTTATCAATTATGCTCAAAATAAGTTTGACCAAAGTATTACATTTTCATTACCTTCTAAGTTTTATGAACTTATTGATAAGTTAAATAAAGAAGATATTATACGAAGAAATTGTGGTGAGACGATGCCTTTTGATTTAAATGAATGGAGTCTTGAAGACAAAATTAGTTTTTTAAGATTTTGTTCGGATGATTGGAACATTTATGAGAAAGCGTTAAAAGAGGCGGAGAAAAGTTATCTTATCTTGATAAATAAAGGCTGGAAACCGGAAGATGCACGTGGTGTGCTTAGTCTAGACGTAAAGACTGAGTTTATGATGTGTGCATATACTTTGGATTGGAAGATGTGGTTGTTCAGAAGACTTGAAAAACATGCTCACCCACATATTCAAAAGATTGCAAAAGTTGTTAATAAATACTTTGAAAATATTTTATAATAACATGTGGATTAAAAATTTTATCAATGAGTGTCGTGTGTGGCATGAAGTTAGAATGGTCTATAAAAAAAATAAGGAAGATTTCCTCAAACATGGTCTTAAATCGGATTGGTTTGGTCGTATATATAAAGTAATCAACAGGGATGTTAAAGTAGAATTAGGTTCTCAAGAAGATGAAATAATTCTACGTGAGGAATTGACTGAAATTCAAAACATTCTTGTGAAACACAATATAATAGACCTTCTTGCATACTCATTGAAGCCTCTTGAAGAGGATGATGGAAAAACATTTGAACACGGTTATCTTATAGTTTTTACTCCAGCATACATACTTGAAAAACAATATCTTACATTTAAGAATGTCTTATTGTTAATTATTGCTTTTTTATCGATTTGTTTTTTAGGGGGACTTTTATGGGGATAATTGAAGAACTTGAACTTAAAAAATTTAAGAAAACTTTGATACAAAGGGTTGAAAATCAAGAATTGGATTTAATTTTCGACCCTTTATTTAATTGTATATGTGACCGAGCAATATATGAGAGAAATCGTAATTTAATTGAATGGAAGTGTGCTATCTGTGGTGATAAAATATATACAGACAAGAGAAGAAACGATGTTGAAAATTTTGTATGTGAAAAATGTAAAGAATTGTATAACAATAATAACATATCAATAGACAGAAGAATTCTCGATTCGAGAACTAAAATGTTCAAGATGATGGAAGATATTTTGTATAATGAGTTAGAAACTAAACTTTTATCTTAAATGGAAAACATAGAAATAGGAAAGACATATAAGTTAAAACAAGATGGTGAATACTTTTGTATACCATTGCAAAGGTGTGTTAGATTCACTTCACAGGTGTGTGTGGAAGTAACAAATAAGTATACGGCGGATTATTTTGACCCACTAAAAAAAGATATTATATATTTTGGAAAACTTATTGATATGAGTGGCTCTGTAGATTATGTTACTGAAAACGAGATAGAGTTCTCAAAAAATGATGTTGAATGTTCATATAGTTTGAGACAAATGCCTGTGATGATGGTATATCTTCCAAATTTATCTGGAACACTTCCGAATTTATTCGTTGAAGATACTTATGTGGGGTTGTAAAGTTTATGTTGTTGAATTTACAGTCCATGCAGATTCTTTATATGTATTTTTGTTATGATAAAAAATAATTATAAAGCAATAGAATTATTTGCCGGAATAGGTGGCTTTAGACTTGCATGTGACAATCTTGGTATAGATACTGTGTGGGCAAATGATATGGAATCAAATGCAGTGAAGGTTTATAAGGATAATTTTGGTGAAAATTCTATTGTACAAGGTGATATAAACACACTTATTGATAAAATACCAGACCATGATATATTAACCGGTGGATTCCCTTGTCAACCATTCAGTAGGGCCGGAAAAAAGAAAGGGATAGATGATTATCGTGGTACATTATTTGAGACTATTATAAAGATAGTCGATAATAAAAGACCAGATTTCTTTGTGCTTGAAAATGTCAATAGTCTTCTTTTTATGCAAAAAGGAAGACATTTCCGGACAATTCTGTCTGCATTGTGTGATTTGGAATATAAGATAGAATGGAGAGTTTTTAATGCACTGGAATTTGGATTACCACAACATAGGGAAAGAATTATTATAGTAGGTTCAAAGGATAGAAAGTATAATGAGTCATATCTTATTTCCGATGTTTTGGATTGTTTTTTATGTGATGATGTTGATAAAATTTCAACATATGAGTGTTGGGATAATATTATCGAATCAAACAATTTCAAAAATTGGGGTATGGCATATAATGGTAGATGTATTACATACAAAGTCGATGAACATATTGAATGTGAAGTTAGTTTGAATGATATTCTACAAAAAATGTCAGATATATCTGACATTTATGACTATACGGATGATACCATTAAAAGAATTAAAAACAGTGTATATGTGAATAAATTATGTAATGGTGTGAGAGTTCTCTATAATCAGAACGGTGGTGCAAGAATGGGATACACTATTTTTGGAACAGACGGTGTATCACCAACATTAACAGCATCAACAAGTAGGCATTATGAGAGATATAAGGTTGGTGATAGATACAGGAGACTCACTAATGTTGAATATGCAAGACTTCAAGGTTTTCCTGATGACCACTGTAAGGCAGTATCACCATATATACAATACAAATTATATGGAAATGCTGTACCACACCAAATGGTTGAATATGTTTTATCAAAAATAATAAATGATAACTTTGTTAAAATCAAAATAAATACAATTCGGTTATTTTAAAAAGAAGGTTTCATAGGAACCTTCTTTTTGTTTTATACCCATAAATACCATATAAAATATATAGATATGAGTAAGATATTTAACGGACAATACACTAGATTGGATGATGATGTGAGTATGCAGCTTGTGAGAACCAATCCACTTTTGACAACAAACACAAAACTTATGTATGATGGGAAAAATATGTACTTGGAGTCATATAATGCTAATTCACTTCTCGTCACACAAAAATATAAAAATGTGAGTATTAAAGGAACATCTCCGTTTAACAGGGATATTCGAAATTTTCTTCTTGGAACATTTGAGTCCGCTTATGATGTCTTTCAGAAAGAATCTGATTTTTCAATATGTGACAATTATGACAAACAGTTTGAAACCATGTACTGGTGTGGTGCAGAAAGTATTGATTCAAAACAGTACCCACAGGAACTTGGTTTTATAGCACCATTGTATCTACGAAAGAAGCTCCCAAACTATTTTGTCATATTCAAGGTAGATGGTCCGAGTAATTTTAATCTTACTTTCGATGAGAATGGAAAACCCATTGATGATGAGTTTAATATCAATACTGATATAATTAGCAATGCAAAGATAGTCAAGAGTTTTGATTTGAGAGAAGGAACACCAATAGGTAACTACATTAAAAAATATATCGAACAACCAGGTTTTGAGTTCGATAAGTCTATATATGTTAATTTTTCGTCAAACGAGATAACATATTATGGTATCGATAAGAAACATGGTGTGATGACTTCTAAGGTTGAGAATTTTAGAACAGAACTTCTTGAAAACGATAACACAATACTTCATTCCGATGAATGGATTACGAGTGGTTTCAAAAGAAATAATTTGATTTTCCCATACATCATAAACTTTGAGTTCCTTTTTGATGATAATGATACTGAGAATTATAAGTTTGCAAGATATTTTGGTTTATATTGTAATGATATAGATTTATTTGAGTTTGAAGCAAAATATAGAAGTAATGCATTCATCGTAAGTAAACCTGAAGAATTATTGGAAAAAACAGTTTTAAATAGAAGTGGTTACAAAAATATAAGACTTGTTTTTGACAAAACTGAAGAACTTGGAACATACAATTATGATAGAACGGATAAACTCTCATTCTACTATATCAAAGATAAGTTCAACGGAATACACCAAGTGTATGACATGTATGACAACTATTTTGACATGGATAACACAAAAATAGTTGAGATAACCGACAAAGAATTTGACCTCAGTACAATATGTGGTTTTGAAAACGACAGTGTGTCATCGTATTGTGAAAGGGTAAATGGTGGTGGTAAATCTGAGTTTGCTTTCACGATAAACAAGAAGTTTAGACAAGGTGAAGAAATAAGATTTTACAAAGACGGTACTGTGTATAAGACATTCACAGCAGTGACCGAAGATGATGCAAATCCACTTGGAATTGGACAGTTTGAAGGAACCAAATTCTCGACACGAGGAACACTGAAAGATATGACGAAGGCTTTGTGTGATTGTATAAATTCACTTGATGATGAGGAGCATTTCTTTGATGCTATATATAAAGATACAAATGTTGTTTTAAGGTGTGTATATTCCAATGAAAATGTAGGATTGGATTATGCTATCGTTCCGGACAATTCTTTGATAGTAAACAATCGTATCACTATAAATGGAAACACGAGACATCTTGAGGGTGGATGCAGTACAAAGGGGTGTGTTTTCAAGATAAATGCAAGCGATAAAAGACAGTTTACAAATGATAGATATTTGAAAAGTGGAGACGATAATAAGAAAAATGCAAAAATCGTATCGTGTGTTCCATTTGTAAATGAGAATGATGAAATTGAGAACGACTACTATGAAGTATCAACGGATGATAACGGACAATTCGTGTCTGTTTCCAACACAAATATGGTTGAAATAGTTGATAGATTCTATCCAAAGTTCGGTATTTTGAGTTTCTTCCCCGTGTTTGATTTTGACTTTGATTTAGTATTTTCAAACTATGGAAGTTGCCGTGCATTTGTTGATGAATGTAAAAAAATGGAAGAGAAATCAAAAGACATGTTTGTGAATGAGAATGTTGAATATGAGAGAAGTAGTGTAATGACACTTGCAAACGGATATTTGAGGGATTCGGATGGAAGACCTATTGAAAGTGAGTATGAGTATTTCATGGAAAATCTTATTCCTGAGTTATCAACTGAGAATAAAAGTGTTCCTTATGTGAATAAATGGGGATATTATGATGATGAAAAAGATAGTTGTGAAAACTCATATCGTCTTAATATGAGTAAAGTTTTCGATACGAGTAATCTTTCTTCAAACACATTTACATTTGAACATTCAATACATGAACACACACATTCGATGCCATATTATGTGACAAAGGATGAATCAATGTGTAGTGGTGACAATTATCAGTATGTGTATGACAATATTGGAATATATTCATACCAGCAAATCAATGGAAGTACGGTTTATGAGTCTTTTCTTAAACGATGTGTTGATATTTTCATGGATACAGATGTTGATAATTTTGAAAAACTCGTCTGTCGAAAAACAGATGATAACAAAAGATTTACAAAGAAGTATTCGAGAATGAAGTTCGGTGGTGAAGATAGATTCTCATCAACTTTGTTCAGAGGTGTGAAATTCAATATCAAAAAAATAATTGATGATAACGAGATATATAGCAGTGATTTCAATGATTATAGATTCACATTTTTATATATACCGATAGAACTTCCGTCGATATATGTGAGCAACAAGGTGTATTTTGTAAAGAACGACACTTTCAAGTTTATAGTGGGTTTTGTCATAGTTAATACGTTGAGTGGTGGTATAACTACTGACAACTATGAGGACAGTGAATATTACCTTTACAATACTTATAGTATTGATGATTTCTGTAAAGCATATATATATGGTGGATGTTATGGTCTTCTTGCACTTCCAATAACCAACAATACTGAAAGTGAAACTATCACGGTGACAAATATACCTATAGATGATGTTTTCGGAGTGAAACCCAACAAAATAGGAAGGGTGGATATAAAGCAAGTGAATGTCACAAATCAGTCTGTTAGGATGATGATGAACAATATTGACGAACCAGATTCGATTGTGAAAGTCATTGTCCACAATCTTGAAAACACAAGAAGATATGAGTATTCCGACATTGTTAACAGTGATGGTATTGTCTATATATCTAATGATTTCACATCGACTGATATATATGTTGGAAGTGGAAATATGTTTGTTGATATTGTTTTTCAAAATATCTTTGATGCAAACACCGGTGAGTCACTTGTATTCAAAGACTTTTATAGTGTTTTTGAGTCTTTGTCAACATACAACATCAAGAAGAATATAAACGATGACATAATAGTGCATGATGATGTGGTGACAAGTAATGTATCATACTATTCAACGTCTGATGACATATACAAGATAGAAATTGAAGACCCTTATTCGTTCAACACATACGATGTCTTCACAAGTACTCCACAGATTGTAATTGAGAGTGGATTCAGTACTCCGTGCTGTTCTGAAATTACATTGAAGGGTAATATTAATGACATAAATTTAAAGACTATAAATCGTTATTCTGGATATTACAATCCGATATTCAATATGGTCGTAGTTTTCGATGACTATAAGTATGGTGGAAATACATATAAGTTTTCAAATACTAAATTTGACACTGACTATAAAGACATATATGGAAGTTTTGGAAAGATAAGAAATTTATGGTTCCATAAGGTTAATGAAGAAACTCCAGACAAGATAATCACTATGATGAATCCGTTGTATCCAGCAATTGGACAATTTGCTTTGGATTACAGAGATTATAATGTGTTTGAAAGTAATTGGGATAAAGACTACTTCACTACACAAGTTGATTTGAATTTGTCAGAATTGTCTTCCGGTACATTGGCGACATTGAACAATCTTTCTATGTTTGGAAGCAAATACATTCATGTTCCGGAAGAGATAACGATAGACACGTTCAACGATGATGTTGAATGGGATGACGATTATATCGTAGATTCGAGAAATCTTGATTTTGACATTATGCACAAGGAAGTGAATGGAAATAGTGTTAAATTCTATTTGTTTCTGTATAATAGACTCGTTAGATATTTTTCAAAAGAAAGTCCATTGAGAGAAAGTTTTGAAAAGTATGTTAATCCAATTTACTCATATAAAGACAAGACTACGATAGAAGATGATATAAAGTCTTATGTTGAAAAAAATATTGTAGGATTGTATGATTTGGATAGTATTACAATGTGGATAAATGGTAAAAAAGTTGGAATACATGACAGCAAAATAGACAATGATTATGTCACATACATATCTCTTACGAATAACGAAAAGATGAATAAGAATTTCAAAAGAGTGAATACATTCTCTGTCAATAAACTAACAAACAATAAATTCGACAAACTTATTACATATAATTTGAAAACTGGTTATAAAGAAGATTTTGGATTTAGTTTTACGATAAAGAAGATATAAAAAAAAAGAGGTGAGTACTCACCTCTTTTTTTAGTCTATTTTGAAAATCCACTTAAATACATTCGATGGTCTTGGTGGAACTGGGAATATGAATGAAGTTGTTCCAGTAATCTCATTTTTTATTATAGTGAATATTCCAGTCATATCTTGTACAGCAGTTGTGTCTCCAACAAGTATTTCTTTCATTAACAATGCAGCATAATTTCTCTGTGTTGGAATAACCGGTACCAATGGTTCGTCACCACCCGTTGGATTATCATCGTCGATATCTATATCAATATCACCACCTCCCCATATTGAACCACCACCTGGTGTAACACTTCCACCACCAGATGTTGAACCTCCACCACCGGATGTTGAACCTCCATTTATTATTATCGTTCCGGAACCAAAATTATCAAAATTTAAATTTGATGAAGCCGCTTGAACTAAATTTAAGAATCCTATATTTGAAAGGTAGTTTGGAATTCTGTAATATTTTGTTTCATTATTTGAATCTGTGTATTTAAACCTGATATTTACTCCATCCATATTCGTAGTATATGGCGTCGGTTTACTTGTTACATTTGACATAATAATAGCAGTATTGAGTGATTCCCAATGCTTCGGTGTCTTTTTTGTTCTAGGATATAGCATAAGTGTATATTTTGGAATACCAAGATACACTTGTTCATCACCATTATTTGCTTTTATCTCTTTTGAACTCATTATCATACCAGTAACATTTACAGCAGATGACAACCTTATTTGTTTTGTTGGTGTAACTGACATGACTCCACCGACATCAAAACCAGATGAGTTATCGACCTTTACATAGTTAATACCACTTAAATTACTTATTGATAATGAATTGGTATTTATAATAGATGATGTTACTGAAGATGTTGTCGAGATATTTCCAGTGACTTTTAATCTGCCTGTTATATCGACGTTGTTTTGAAATTTGGTGTCACCTGAAATTTTTATTGAAGATTGTTCAACAGATATGTTATTCACTGAACCATTCGAATTTATCTTTACCTCATCACCAGTAATAGTCACGAGACTTGAACTTCTACCACTTCCGGCGTCTCCTATTGTAATTGGTTGCAATGTTCCAATTGTAAGTGGAAGTTGAGATGACATTTTAAATTCAGTATTGTCTGCCTTAATTGAACTCTGTACACTTCTGTTAGAAATGAAACCAATATCTTCTTTTATACACAAAGTATTTGTTGGTGTATATTGTAATATATCTTTTAATTTTTCACCTTTTGGTAGGATGAGTTGTGTATATGGAGAACTCATTATCAGAATATTATCAACAACATCAAACTGAGGTGACGCTGCATCCCCTTGTTCACCTCTTTCACCTTGTGGTCCTTTAAGATTTGTCAAATTGTCTATATTTGAAACAAATGTACCATCTTCTTCACTTTTGGTGATATGACCGATATATCCGTTTGTGAAGAAAACAAAGTCGTCTTCTTCAAATTCCCTATCTGAGTTTTGGATTATGTACGATGCTTTTTTGTTGTTGAAATTTTTCAACATACTTGGGTCTACACTTTCGTCGTAAACATCGAAAACTTGTATTTCGTGACCACGTTTTCCGGTTGCACCTGTTGCTCCAGTTTCACCGTTTGCACCTCTCGGACCACCTCCATTTCGAGCAATTGATGAAAAATTATCGTTACACTTTTCCATGAACTGCTTTATGTTGTCGGATTTTTTAATTTCTTCGATATGTATTTCTGACATATTTATCGTTCTTTATATAGTATATTTATGTGGTTGAATTGTTTTCATTGTCTATTATTTTTGTACATTCTTTTATCCACCATTCTCTAAGTTCTTTCACATGTCTCATTCTATTCAAGTCAACACTAAACATAAAATCTTCCATTTTCAATAAAATAGATTTATTGTGTCTTGTTGTGATGTACATATCACCAGAACCAACTATTTCTTTAAATTCTTTCTTAAATTTTTCACATAATTTTGAAAGTTCTGAATCTTCACCAAATTTTATAACCTTATCAATATCTGGAAAAGACTTTTCATCTATTATCACAATATAATAATCAGTAAACCCTCTTATATTATTCTCTACGATATCGAGGTCTTTCATAATATGTCTGAGATATTTTATCACAGAATTGTATAGTGTTTCATCAATAACCAATCTAAGTCCATATTTTGAAATATTTTGTGACAAAGTTGAATATGTGTAACATAACATGGAGTATTCATTTCCACATTCTATTTCAACACTTTCTTTGTATTTTTTTGCAGTTTCGGATGAATAAAAAGTACAATTCATGTGTGATAATGTTTTCTGCACTTTATCAAGAAACATTTTTTCATCAAAATTTATCGGTACTATGACTTTACAACCATCGACATAAAGGTATTTTCCATCTTCGTTTCTTAATGTTTTTTCGAAATATTCGTCTGTTATATTTTTCAAAATACCCATATTATTTCATTTTAGGTTTATATTCGTCTTTTATTGGACAATTATTAAACATATCTTTTGTAAATTTTTCAACTAAATTCCATTCTGATAAATCTCGGTTGAATGATGTAGCATCATAAAACATATAATTCATATTTGTAACATTTGATACGTCCCAACCATCAATAGGTTGGTTGAATGATGTTGCACCATTAAACATATTGGTCATACTTATAACTTTTGATACGTTCCAATTACCAATAGATTGGTTGAATGATGTTGCATATCGAAACATATGACTTATATTTTTAACTTTTGAAATATTCCAATCACCTATTGGTTGGTTGAATGATTCTGCATAATAAAACATACCACACATATCTTTAACATTTGAAACATTCCAATTATCAATAGGTTGATTGAATGATTCTGCACTAAGAAACATACCACTCATATCTTGAACACTACTAACATTCCAATTACCAATAGGTTGGTTGAATGATATAGCATCATAAAACATATCACTCATATCTTTAACTTTTGATACGTTCCAACCGGTTATATCCCCGTTGAAAGTACTATATTCTTTAAATAATGCACTCATATTTATAATATCGGAAGTATCTATATCATTGAAGTCGCCCTCATTACCTCTAACCTCAATCATTCTTTCCAATAATTTTCTTAGATTTTTTAAACCTTTCGGTTTATAACCTCTTTTATGAATATTACCATTATTATCGGTAAAAGAAACAATTTCAACATCGAGACCCGTTAAATCTATCTTATCCTCTTCTCTTAATGTCTTACTGAAATATTCGTCTGTCAATTTTTTAAGTATACCCATATCTATTTCTATTTTTTATCCTTCTGAATCATCCTCATCATAATCAAATCCGAAATATGTTCTTGGACCTTGTTTTTTAATTTCAGACAAAGTATTGTCCCACCATTCAACCATATCTTTTGCATATAAAATTGTTTTAAATTCAATTGGTAAATTAAGTGTGTAATTATAATATTTGATTGAATGTAAATCATCTTCGGATATATCTGCCTTTTCTCCAAATTCTTCTATAAAATATTCTATAAGTTCATCATAAGCACTTTGTAATTCAAATTCATTCAATTCATCTTCACCACTATATAATGCATCATCTATTCCACCTTCATCAACTAAACAGATATAATCTTTACTTCTTTCGTCATCAATAGGTACATCTTCTAAAAGATGTGTGAGTAATTTTATAATCGAGTTGAAAGTTGTTTCATTTGGAATATCTTCAGTTGTTAAATAATTTTCTGATATAATATCCTCATATTTTGAGATACAAAGATGATATGAATTACCACACTCGATGTTTATAAATTTACTATTATCTGTTTGTTCATACCAATATTCTGAAACAAATTCAGTAATATCGTCGGTATCCAAAACAAGTTCAACGGAATATAAAAAACGTTTTTCATCCCAATCTTGGGGAACAATTACTTCACATCCATGAACTGTAATTTTTTTTCCATCTTCTTTTCTTACAGTCTCACCGAAATATTCTTCGGTTATAGTTTTAAGTATTCCCATGTTATTTCATTTTAGGTTTATATTCGTCTTTTATCGGACAATTAAAAAATATATCGCTTGTATATTTTTCAGTTAAATCCCATTTTGATAAATCTTGATTAAATGATGTATCATACTTAAACATAGATTCCATAAATATAACTTTTGATACATCCCAATCACCTATTGGTTGGTTGAATGATGTTGCATTATAAAACATACAACTCATATTTTCAACACTACTAACATTCCAATTACCAATAGGTTTATTGAATGATATAGCATTATAAAACATATAATTCATATTTATAACTTTTGAAACATTCCAATCACCTATTGGTTGGTTGAATGATAGTGCATCACGAAACATCATACACATATATTTAACATTACTAACATTCCATTCACCAATAGGTTGATTGAATGATTTTGCATTATCAAACATATCATTCATATCTGTAACATTACTAACATCCCATTTTCCAATAGTTTGATTGAATGGTGTACTATAAAACATACGACTCATATCTGTAACCTTTGATACATTCCAATCACCAATAGGTTGATTGAATGACGTAGCACCATAAAACATATCATTCATATCTGTAACATTACTAACATCCCATTTTCCAATAGGTTGGTTAAATGATTCTGCATTATAAAACATACGACTCATATCTGTAACCTTTGATACATTCCAATCACCAATAGGTTGATTAAATGATGTTGCACCATAAAACATATAACTCATATTTTTAACATTTGAAACATCCCAACCAGAAATATCTCCATTAAATCTTTCTTTTTCACTAAATAAAAAAGGCATATCTTCAATATTGGAAGTATCTATATCGTTGAAATCACCCTCATCACCCCTCACTTCAATCATTTTTTCCAATAATTTTATTAGATTTTTTAAATCTTTAGGTTTATAACCTCTTCCATGATATTTTTTATTGTTGTCGGTGAAAGAAACTATTTCAACATCAAGACCCGTTAAATCTATCATGTCTTCTTCTCTTACCGTCTCACCGAAATATTCATTGGTTATAGTTTTAAGTATTCCCATATTATTCTATATTAGGTTTCATCTTTGGTTTGTATTCGTCTTTTATTGGACAACCATCAAACATATCTGTTGTATTTTTTTCAACCAAATTCCATTTTGATAAATCTTGACTAAAAAATGTTGTATAAAAAAACATACGACTCATATCTGTAACATTTGATACGTCCCATTTTCCAATAGGTTGATTGAATGATTCTGCACCAGAAAACATATAATTCATATATTTAACATTTGATACGTCCCATTTTCCAATAGGTTGATTGAATGATTCTGCATTATAAAACATACTATCCATAGTTGTAACATTTAAAACATTCCAATTACCAATAGGTTGATTGAATGATGTTGCATAAAAAAACATATAACTCATATTTTCAACCCTTGAAACGTCCCATTTTCCAATAGGTTGGTTGAATGATTCTACAGCATGAAACATAGATTCCATAGTTTTAACGTTTGAAACATCCCAATTACCAATGGGTTGATTAAATGATGTATTAAGAAACATATTACTCATATCTGTAACATTTGAAACATCCCAATTACCAATGGGTTGGTTGAATGATGTTGCACCAGAAAACATATAACCCATATTCTCAACACTTGAAACGTCCCATTTTCCAATAGGTTGGTTGAATGATGTTGCACCTTTAAACATAAAATTCATATCTTCAACTTTTGATACATTCCAACCAGAAATATTACCATTAAATCTTTCTATTTCATAAAATAACGAGTTCATACTTTTAATATTGGAAGTGTCTATATCATTGAAGTCACCATCATTACCTCTAACCTCAATCATTCTTTTCAATAATTCTTTCAAGTTATCTTTATCTTTAGGTTTATAACCTCTTCCATGATATTTTTTATTGTTGTCGGTGAAAGAAACTATTTCAACATCAAGACCCGTTAAATCTATCATGTCTTCTTCTCTTACAGTCTCACCGAAATATTCTTCGGTTATAGTTTTAAGTATTCCCATATTATTACATCTTAGGTTTATATTCATCTTTTATCGGACAATCATCAAACATATCTGTTGTTTCTTTTTCAGTTAAATCCCATTTTGATAAATCTTGATTGAAGGATTTTGCACTATTAAACATCCAATTCATACTTTCAACATTTGAAATATCCCAATCACCTATTGGCTGGTTAAACGATGTAGCACCATAAAACATAGCATTCATTTTTTTAGCATTTGATACATTCAACTTATTAAGTGGTTGATTGAATGATTCTGTACTATTAAACATACCATCCATATATTGTACTTTGGATGTATCCCAATTATCAATGGGTTGATTGAATGATATTGCACCATAAAACATATAAGACATACTAAATACGTTTTCTGTTTTCCATGAATTTAGTTTTTTATCAAAATTATCACAAGTACTAAACATAAATCCCATAGTTCTTACTTTCGAAACATTCCAATCACCGATGGGTTGGTTAAATACATGGCAACCAGAAAACATTGCATACATGTCCGTCACATTAGATACATCCCATTTTGTTATATCAGAATTAAATGATTCTGCATCACGGAACATAGATTCCATATTTGTAACTTTTGACACATCCCAACCCGAAATATTTCCGTTGAATGTTTTAAATGGAAGTTTAGTATAGTCTTTTTTCTTACTGTCCCATCTTGAACCAAAAATATATGACATATCTGTAATATTTGACACATCAATGTCGTTTAAGTCGGCATTGTCACCTCTTACCTTTATTAATTTTTCCACCAATTTTTCTAATTTATCATGGTCTCCATCGGGTATATAAAAACCATCTTCATGTACGGTCCCATTTTTATCTGTAAATTTATGTCTTTCTATTCCATCTTCTTGTCTTTCAGTTTTACCGAAATATTCGTCGGTTATATTTTTTAGAATACCCATATAATATTTATTGTGTTTTTATTATATTTATGCCATAAATATAGTAAAATACAAATAAAATATGAGAATTTTAAAACTTCCAGTGAATGAATATTGGTATAATTTGATTCTTTCTGGAGAGATTACTCACGATTATCGAGAAATAAAACCTTATTGGATAAAACGACTTGAAAATAAAGAATATGATATTGTTGAATTTTATCATAGATTTAAAAAAGATATAACACCTATAAGATATAAATTTGAATGGATTAAGAAAGGAAGGCTTGTTAATTACAATATGGATGCCTATATAATAAAATTCGGTGAAAAAATAAAAGAGGAACTATAAAGTCCCTCTTTTTTTGTTATATTTAGGTTATGGAAAAATATACAGAAGAAAATCCTTTAAAGGTTTTTACAACATTTTCAGGATATGACAGTCAATGTCTCGCCTTGAAGAAAGCTGGAATCCCTTTTGACCTTGTTGGATGGAGTGAGATAGAAAAACGTGCAATTATGGCACACAACGCTTTGTTCCCTGAATACAAGGATAGGAACTATGGTGATATTTGCAAGATAGATTGGGAAAACGTGCCGGATTTCGACCTCTTCACATACAGTTCGCCATGCACATCATTTAGTATTGCTGGACAAATGCTCGGTGGTGAAGAAGGTAGTGGTACAAAATCGTCACTTTTGTGGGAATGCAAGAAAGCTATTGAAATTAAGAAACCGAAATATCTGATGCTTGAAAATGTTAAGATGTTGGTTTCTAATAATTTTATCAACACATTTAAGAAATGGATTAGTTTTTTGGATTCTCTCGAATATATATCAAAATGGAAGGTTTTGAATGGAAGAGATTATGGAATTCCTCAAGACCGGAGTCGTGTTTTCTTGGTTTCCATACTCAATCCAGAACAGGATTTTGATTTTCCGAGAGGAAAACCACTTAAAACAACGGTTGAAGATTTTATGCTTACGAAAGCCGAACTCGGTAAAGAGTTGTATGACAAATTGTGTGTTAAAAAAGAAATAGTTGACAATTATGTGAAATACAATGAGCATTTTTTAAAATTTGCAGTGAAACAAAAGTAATTATATGGATGTAAAAAAAGTCAAAAAAGGAAAACAGAATCAATATGTTAACCAAATTGTAAAAGATTATGACGAAGTGTGTATGTGTGGAAAAAATCTTTTCGGAGAATCAATAGATGATATTGATATTGGAAAAAAAGCACATCTCATACAACTTGGTAATATGAGGGAACAAAGAAAAAATTTCGGAAATCCTCAAGATGGACGTGTGTATTCAGCAAAAGGGAGTTGTCCTACATTAACATTGTGTATGCCACTCAAATTTCTCATTGAAGACAACGGTGAATACAAGGTGAGGGAACTAAGTGGATTTGAATCAATGAGATTGATGGGTGTTGATGATAATGATATTCAAAAAATAGTTGATGCTGGATTAAGCAATAACCAGTTGACACAATTGGCTGGAAATAGTATTGTTGTGAATATAATGAGTGAATTTTTTAAAGAAATGATTAAATGTTAAATTTTTTAAAAATAGAAAAGAAATGAAAGTGTTTTTAGGAGGGACTTGTGCTGAGTCCAGATGGCGTGAATATATCATGCCCAAACTTTTGTGTGATTATTTTAATCCAGTAGTCGATGACTGGACACCGGAGTGCCAACAGTTGGAGGAACTTGAAAAAACAATCTGTGACCATCATTTATACGTTATCACACCAAAAATGAAAGGTGTCTATTCAATTGCAGAAGTGGTTTCAGATTCCGTAAAAATGAAAGATAGGTGTATCTTTTGTGTAACAAAAGAGGATGATGATTTTGATTTTCACAAACACGAGAAAAAAAGTCTTGATGCAACGGCAAGATTAGTAGAGTCCAATGGTGCAATTGTGGCAAATAGTTTGGACGAAGTTGTATCGATTCTTAACAATCGATATATTCAAGAGAATTATACTCCCGTCAAAATCATTAACAACAGTGGGTATCCATTGCCTAAATATGAGACAAAGTTGTCAGCTGGTATGGATTTGAGAACTAATATTGATTCACCATATACATTGAAACCCATGGAAAGGTATTTGTTCCCGACAGGTCTCTACATCCAGTTGAAAAAGGGATATGAGGCACAGATAAGACCGAGAAGTGGTCTTGCCGCCAAACATGGGATTACGGTGTTAAATGCACCTGGAACAATTGATGCAGACTATACCAATGAGGTGAAAGTGTGTCTTATCAATATGTCGAATGAAGATTTTACCATTAATCCGGGTGATAGAATTGCCCAAATGGTTGTTACAAAACATGAAAGTGTTCATTGGTGTGAAGTCAGAGAACTTGATGAGACAGAACGAAAGGGTGGTTTTGGACATACTGGAATAAAATAAAAAAAAAATGAAAAAACGGTCAGAAATCCTGACCGTTTTTGTTATATTTAGTTTAAATGTTTTAATTGTAAAATATGAAGAAACACTATATTTACGTTAGATGGTTGTTTGACAAACCATATGTTGGAAGATGTTGTGGATACAGTCCGATGGAGGCTGTGGAAAAAAGAGCCGGTAAAAATGGTTCCGGATATATGTCGAACCCAAAATTCATGAATGCCATATTATTGGCAGAAAATGGATTTAACGATGTTAGGACAGAAATTCTATGTGAGTGTAAAACCATAGAAGACGCCATACAAGCAGAAACAGATTATATAGTTAAGTTAGACAGTGTAAGAAATGGGTATAACTGCAATTATGGAGAGGGTGATAGGAATGAGTCAATGCTGAAACTTTCCGGAGTACCATTTGAAATAAAGAAAAGAAAACAACCGAAAACTAAATGTGAGAATGGTTCTTTGGTTAAACTTAGTGAGTATTGCAAAGAACACAATCTTTTCGGAAAAGAAATAATAGATGATGTCGCTATCACAATCTTTGGGATTTCACCATCATCATTGACACATCTTCAGTATGAGAAAAGTGACCCGAGTGGAAATAGAAGAAGTGTTGATTTTTACAATAGATATCACATTAAGGATTATGTGAGAAACGAATTTATAATAGAACCACTTTTTTAATAAAAAATAATAATTTAATATGACAGTAAATAATATTGATTCTATTCTCTGGACTGAGAGATACAGACCAACGTGTCTTGACGAACTTATCGTGCCGAAACATATAAAAGAGTTGTTGAGTAAAGGTGTGATACAATCCATGTTGTTTTATGGAACCGCCGGTATTGGAAAAACTTCAGCGGCCAGGGCAATTACGAAACAATTCAAGCACAACACCCTTTACTTGAATATGTCCGAAACTACTGGTGTGGATACGATACGTGAGACCATTATGGATTTTGCAATGAACAATTCCGTGTTACACTATGATAATCCAATCAAAGTGGTGATTATGGATGAGATGGACGGTATGAGTCTACAAGCATATAATGCTCTACGTGCAACAATGGAAAAATGTGCAAGAAATACACGTTTTATCGGCACATGCAATTATATCGAAAAGATTCCGGCACCAATTCAATCACGTTTCCAACTTGTAGATTTCAACTTTACGAGTGACGAGATGAAAGAAATAAAGATTGGCCAATTCAAAAGAGTTTGTGAAATTTGTACAAAAGAAGGTTTGAAAATAACCCGTGAGGCGGCTCTTAAAATGGTTGAAACATTCTTTCCTGATTTTAGGTCTGTTGTCAACCATCTTCAAAGATACAAATTGGAGGGAAAGGAGTCTGTTGATGTAGATGATATCAAAGATAATATAAGTGAATATTCAGAACTTTATGACATGATTTTAACAAAAGACGACCCTGTTGAGAACTACAAGTTTGTTATGAAGAACTATTCAAATACAGTTGATGAAACAATCGCTGCACTTGGTAATCCGTTTGTTCAATATATTATGAAAAACAGACCAAACGCTATTCCAAAGATACCAATTATTGCAATCTTGAACGCCAAATATCAAATGAACTTGAAACAGTCAATAGACCCGGTTATTGTTCTGTTGGCAAACGTCTATGAATTACAGCAAGAAATCCAAAGTAACTAAAATATGGGTGAAATATATAAAGATATTGAAAAAAATCCAGAAAATAATACTACTGAAATCCAAGTGAATATAGGTGAGGTTATACAAGAACCACAGTTTGAGATAAAGTTCAGAGATGATGAAATTAAGAGAGTTAGGAATATAATAGAAAAGAATAGCAACCGTTCTGTTTTACTTATTGGTGATTATGGATGTGGTAAACGTAGTATTATAGAGGGTCTTGTTGAAATGTTTAAAAATGAAAATTCTGAAGACGATTATAGAATTGTGAATTTTGATTTTTTGAGCGTTTTGAAAGTTTCAAATAATAAAAAAGAGTTTGAGGATGGTCTGAAAAAGATATTCAATGGATTTGTTATAGATAATGAAAGAATCAATATCATCAATATAAATAATCTTGGACATTTGGTTCATTATAATTGTTTTGATAATTTTGGATATATGTTTCTCAATGAGGTGATATATCAAATAGAAAAATGTGGTCTGAGAATAATAGCAACCACAACAAATAAAGAATATTCTGAATTAGAGACACATTTTTCTAAAATTCTTGATTATTTCACCAAAATCAAACTTACTGAACTCACAAAGGAACAGACTTGTGAAATTATTGAAAATGAATTATCAACACTTGAAAGTATATATCAAGTAAAACTTCCAGAAAATACATGTAAAATTGTTTGTGAAAATGCTGATTCGTATGTAAAGAATGGTGTATTCCCGAAGAAAGCGGAAGACTTGCTTGAAGAGGTTTTTTCGTTTATATCACGTAAATATTCAAACGATGAGACTTTGGATAAAATGAAATCTGAATTATCCAACCTTAAAACGGAACTCATAGAAGCAGTTAATTCTGGTGACTACGAAAGGTCTAATGAAATTGATAATAAAATTGAGAAAAAACAAAAGTCTATAATTGATTATAATTTAAATAAGGATATTATAGATGCAACCGAAACCGATATTCTTGAAGCAATCGGGTTCATTCTCAATATTCCTATGACGAAATTATCAAAAGATAAGACTCTTTTCTTGAAAAATCTACCAGACGAAATCAAGAAAGACATCATCGGTCAGGATGAGACCGTCGACAAGATTGTCAAAAACATCAGAAGAAATCATCTTGGTTTAAGAAAGAAAGCACATTCCGCTGGTAACTATATGTTCATCGGTTCCACTGGTGTCGGTAAGACTGCATTTGCAAAATCACTTGCAAAGAACTTGTATGGAAGTGAGGAGAGTATTTTGAGATTTGATATGTCCGAGTTCCAACAAGAGATTGACGTTACTAAACTTCTTGGTTCAGCACCCGGTTATGTCGGATACAAAGAAAGTGGACTTCTTGTGAAGGGTCTTGCAAAGAAACCCGAATGTGTTTGTCTGTTCGATGAAATTGAAAAGGCACATCCAAAGGTTTATGATGTTCTTCTTCAGTTACTTGATGAAGGAAGCATTACCGGTTCAGATGGTGTAAAGGTGGATGGTAGTAAGGCTCTCATAATTTTTACTTCAAATATCGGTGTGAAGTCTGCAAAGGAACTTTCCAATCCAATGGGTTTTACTGATAACTATGAAGAGTTGAAAAATAAGCGAGAGGAAAATATTATGGTGAAAGCACTCAAAAAAAGATTTTCTCCTGAGTTTATAAACAGACTTGATTCAATTTGTTACTTCAATAATTTAAGTCGTGGTGTTCTTGAAACTATCTTGGATAAAGAAATGAATGAAATGAACAAGGGAATCAATAATATCACAAAAAAAGAAGTGGAATTAAGTAGTGAAGTAAAGAATTGGATTTTGGATAAGGTTGAACTCGAACATAATGGTGCTAGACCTATTATAAGACTTCTTGAACAAGAAATTGAGGAAGGTGTTGCAAATCTTGTTGTTAACGATTCTGAAATATTAAATAATGATGGTGACAAATTGTTCGCTGTCTTAGAGAATGATAAAATAATACTAAAATAATTTAACTATGAAAGTAGCAGTTTGTGGTAATGATATACATGAAGTTACGAATGTTGTATCAAAACTTGAAAAAATTTTGAACACGGAAGCTGTCACTCCGAAAATTATGTCGGAACACCCAATTGTCGAGATGGCCGCTGAAACCTATGGTCAAAACAAGAGAAAAAATGTAGTGTATGTCGGATGTGTTTTGACATATTTGGTAAATGTCGATGAAAAGTTTTTTGATGTATACGAACAAATCGTACTAACGTCACTCTTAAATCTAGACAAAGTGTTTGTTGTAACAAACAATATGGATGAAAATGAACTCAGTATATATAAGTATTACGGTTCATTGATGGATGGTAAGATAATGTTTGTATCAAATGTAAATGACGTTATTTTATGAAATTAAAAAAGGTTAGTTGGAAGAATTTCAAATCATATTCCAATATAATGACCGAGATTGATTTTTCCGATACCGCTTCACTTAACTTAATCGTTGGTGTTAACGGTACCGGAAAATCAAGTATTGCTGAATGTATAACGTATTTGTTGTATGGAAAAATTGAAAATTTCACAGCATCCGATATACCGAATAGGACAAACAAAAACTTCTATGGAAAAATAGAACTTGATTGTGATGGTCATTGTGTTGAAATAGAACGTGGGTTGTTACCGTCATTATTCAAAGTAAAGATAGATGGTACTGAAGTAGATACCGCCGGTAAGACAAACGTACAAGCGATGTTGGAAGATAATTACTTCCGTATTCCATATTCGGTGTTTAAGAACATCATAGTTCTGTCGATAAATGATTTTAAGTCACTTGTAAATTTGAGTCCGGCCGATAAAAGAAATATCATCGACCGTATCTTTGGATTCACCATTTTTAACGAGATTTTGAAAAAGGTGAAAGAAGATGTCAAAGGTGTCGATAACGAATTGTCTGAAAATTTCGGTTCTTTAAGAACAAACAATAGTTCGATTGATAGAATCACCAACCAAGTCGAGGAACTTAAAAGCAATATTGTGTCACAAGATGAATTAAAGAGTATTGCATTAAGTATAAAAAAGGCAGAAGAGGATGAAAAAACAAACGACAATAATATACGTAAGTTGCAAGACAAACGTGAGGAAATAAGAACTACAACACTCGAAAAAAATGGTGATATTCGTGAGGCCAAGAACAGAATATCCGAAATAGATGAAAAGGTCAGACTCATAGATTCCGGTAGATGTCCAAAGTGTGGGAGTTCATTGAATACGGAAGAATTTCTTTCAGAAAAGGAGGAACTTTTGAATGAAAGGAAAGAGTGTGAAGACAAGATACGTGTCGTTACTGAAATTATAAACGAAAGTGTAAAAAAAGTAAAACTTTTGGATGACAATATAGTCAAATTTAGAAACAAGAGTCAGAAGTCTAACATACTCGAATTGAAGTCTGATTTAAAGGGTAAGATAAATGCCAACAATGCAAAAATAGACCCGTTGATTGAGACGAAAAAGCAGATTGAGGATGATATTATAAAACTCACAGAAGAACAAAACATACTCACAGATAAGAAACTTAACTACTCTATTTTGTTGAGAATGTTGGGTGATGACGGAGGAATAAAACAGATGATTGCAAAGTCGTATATCAAAGAATTAAATTCAATTGTCTCATCCACCATAAACTTTATGAACATGCCATATTCGGTTGTGTTTGACAGTAATTTTAATACAACCATTATGCAAAATGGTTCAAAAGTTAGTTATAAGACATTGAGTACCGGTGAGAAGAAGAGGGTTGATTTTGCAACAATCATAAGTTTTGTCAAGTTGTTGAAACTTCAATATGGAGAATTGAATCTTCTTTTTATAGATGAGTTGTTTAGTAACATAGACATAGATGGTGTTGGAGATATGTTACAACTTTTGAAAGATTTAAGTCAAGAATTGAATTTGAATATATTTCTTATTCATCATGCACGTCTTGAAAATGTGATGTTCGATAATGTTTTCGAAACTACAAAAAAGGACACTTTTAGTCATTTGAATAAATGCTAAAAGTGTTTTTTCATAAATAAAATATATACAAAGAAAATTAGATATGACTATAGAAGAATTGTTCAGTAAAGAAGTTGGTGATTATGTTGTGGAGTTAAATAAAAAATACCAAAACATAAGTGCTGATGAATTTCGTGACCTTTTAGATGAATTTGTTGATAATCATAAAGTCAATATAATTGAAGAAGAAATTGACTTTGGTTTAATAGATGACGATTCTGATGAAGACTCAGATGAAGACTTGGATAAAGAATTGAAAAAAAAATTGGAAAATGACTCCGAGGAAGAATTAGATAAAGAACCAGATGAAGAATTAGATAAAGAACCAGATGAAGAGTTAGATAAAGAACCAGATGAAGATAAAAAAGAAGATAAAAGAAAAACTACTATTGTAAAGACTCACGATTTAGGCTCTAGAAAATCAGTAAAAACTGTTTTTAGAAGACCAGACTTAGACCCAGACGATGATAGATATGTTCTTAGAAAGGATTCAAAGGGTAGAGTAAGAAGAAGACCTCTTGTTGATAATTCAAAGGATTCTAAAAGAAATATTCATAAAATTGTAGAAACTTGGTATAATAGATGTATTAAAGAAAAGAATGGTGAAAATGAAATGGTAGTCACACGACTTAAATATCTTTATACTAGTGAAGTGAAAGACATGTCTGCATTGTTTGCATTTTGTAATGTCCCAAGAATAGATTTGAGTGAATGGGATACATCAAATGTAGAAAATATGGAAGGTATGTTTTACCGTTCAACTTTCAATAATTCTTCTATCGAAAATTGGGATGTTAGTTCTTGTAAGAATTTTAAGAATATGTTTGTTGGTAGTAGATTTTCTGGAGACATTAGTAAATGGGTACCGGGTAGTCGAGAAGAGTTTGTTTATGATGATGAGGGGTATGTTATTAAAGAAGTAGACCCAAAAACTGGTGAAGAACGTTTAAAGACAAAAAGAGTATTAGCAACCTTACCAAAAGTTGGTGCTCGTTTAACTGAATTGGAAGTTGAAGGTGATGAAGAAAGAATGGATTTGTTAGATTATGATTATACAGATGAAGATGATGAAGGTGGAGTAAAAGAAAATAAATCAACAAATAAACATATTTTAACGATAGACGAATTTGTAAACGAAGGTTTATATGATAAGATAAAACATGGATTTAAACGTGGTCTTGATATTGTTAAAAAAAGTATTAGAACACTTAAAGTTAAATTGAATGATTTCTTTGTTGTGAATATAAATCCATTTACCGGAACGATAATTAATGCTATTGATATAGATACTACATTGAATTATGTAAGGGATGAAAATCCGAAAGGTGTTTCTTTGTGTATGAATGGGTTTAATAATGTTGACCTAAGTGACACGAGTAGGTATGGATGGATTAAAAAAGGTTCGGTTGAAGCAAGAAATTATGTTACATTTATGAATATGTTGTTTGATTCGGATAGTTCAAGTGTGATATCTGAAGCGAAAATTCCTTTAATATCTAAGGGGTCGGGTCTTGAACTTCCAAATATAACGACTAGTGGACTTATTCGTAAAATTAGAGATGTTATGATTAATACACCTTCAGAAACTGGTAGAAGTACTGCAAGAACACTTGTTGTTTATGGTGCTCCTGGTATAGGTAAGACATCTATACCAAAATCAATAATAAAAGAATATAACAGAGAAGTTTCTGCTTATAACGAAACCGAAGAAGGGAAGAAAAATCCAAAAGGAAAGAAAGCAATAATTGTAATTGAGTGTGGTGATTTGGAACTTGGTGGTTTTAATATCCCAATGCCACAGATGACAAATCTTAAAGATGTTGTTTTCTCAAACACCGCTGTAAAAAATAGTTTGATTAGAGGTGGATATACTGATAGTGATTTTGCAGAATGTGAAAAAATATCTCATATGAGAACATTTGAATCACCAAAAACTTGGTTACCAGTATATTATACGGGTGGAACTAAAGAAGAAAGAGTTGCAGCACAAGCAGTTGCAAATGGTAGACATATTGAATCAATGGTTTATAACAAAAAGACAAAAAAATTTGATGAAATAATAGAAGAAACAACTGAAGGAGGTATAATCATTTTCGATGAATTTTTGAGAGCAGACCCAGAATTGTTTAAAACAATATGCCAACTTGTACAAAACAGAACAATCGGACATGGTGAATATAGACTCGGTTCTATGTGGGGTATTATCTGTTGTTCAAATAGACCTTGTGATGATGATGAGGTGAAAGCACACTATGACCAGCAATCTGTTGCTATGTCAAATCGTTTCTTAGATGGTGCATATAATTTCGTACCAGATTTTTATGAATGGTTGGATTGGGCAAAGAAGGATGGTCATTTCGATGACTATACGTTAAGTTTTATAGCACAAGATACACCTGGTAATAAAGAAGAATACACGGTTGGTGAAAAGGGTGGTGAAAAGGATATTACGATATATGCTAACTGGCATAACGCCGATGTTGAGAAATTTTCAAGTGGTGCTGAACCGATACCTACGACACCTCGTGGTTGGGCAGCCATTATGGAATGGGTGGAAGACCGTAAAAGAGTAGATGGTGTATCAAGTATTTTTGATATAGATATGAATGATTTGAGATTACAAGCATGTGGTGTTATTGGTAGAGAAATTGGAAACGCTTATGTGGATTATATGGAAGACCAAAAAAAATTGGTGTATAGTGGTAAAAAACCACCAACAAGTAAATTCTTTGAATCGGAGATTCCAGGTGATGAGATAGATGTAAATGCATATAAAGTGAGTGAAGCAATAAAAGACATAGAACAATATGTACGAAATAATTTTACGAGAAGTGATATAGAAAGTGCTGATACATCAATAGGAGAATCGTTTCTCATTATGGCAATGAATTTAGATAAATTTTATGCTAAATCAGTTATGCCAACAGATATAAAAATGTTACATAATAATATAGTGAGAAACATATTCAAGATTAGAAAGGATAAAAAGGATAAAAATATCATTATAAATATGAGACCTTATCTTGAATATATTGGAGACCCCAAAAGATATGATGTTAATTTGCTTGATAGTTAAATATAATATATCTATTAAAATGGTTGGAAATTTATTTCCAACCATTTTTTTTTACATAAATAAATTATAAAAAATATTGTTATATGAATGTTATATATAATGACATATATATGAAAATATATGGAAGTAAATTAAACGAAGAAATAACAGATTTGTCATCCGGAAATACAGAAGTATTATTAAAATTAGGAACATTACCAATGTATGTTCCATCACTTGATAAAGTTATGGATGTTGATTTGAAAACAATTGTAAATGCAGTAAATGGTGCTCTTGGAGATATAGCATCTGATTATCGTTTTATGTATCAATATATAAAACGAAGTAAACCAATGTATGTGCTAGCAAATCCTATGGATAAAAACTGTTTTCATAAGACAATGGCTGTTGATGGTAACGGTAATTTGTGGATGAATGTTTATTTTATATATAATAATCTTGATTGTGATAAAAATAAAATTCGTGGAATTTTATTTCACGAACTTATGCATAATTTTTTAAATCATTTAGAACGTTCTGAAAAAGTAATGTCAGTCGATGATAGGGAATCGTTATATAAAATCAGCCCGACAATGTTTGAAAATGAAATGTTGAAGCAAAATTTATGCCAAGATTATGAAGTTAATTGTAATATGGTTGCAGACAATGTTGTTTCGAAAGATTTTTGGAAAGAATTGGGTGGTATGTTTGATGAGAAGTATTTTGGAAAAATGTGGGAAGAAATCTATTATGAACATGGAGATGAAATTTTAAAAGACTATTTTAAATTTAATGGAAAAAAATTACCGGAAGAGTATTTTGAATTAGTCAAAGCAATTCTTGACGCTATGAAAGTTCTACGTGACCCAAAATCTTCAGATAGAGATAAAGATATAGCAGCAAGTAAGTTAAAAGATACACTTTCTAAATTGTATGGTAGTAAAACCAAAAAAGAAAAAATGACGATAAGAAAAAGACTTCAATTACTTCAAAAAACAAGAATTAAGGAAATTGGTGAAATTGGACAACTCCTTAAAAATGTTATTGATGATTTGGAAGTTTCACCAAGAAGTATGACTCCGGAAGATTTGGAAAAATTCACAACCGATGTTGAAAACCTATATGACGAAATGATGGAAAATGTTTCTAGTATAGCTGAAGAATTTCATAACTCTGAGCACGTTATGAGAAAAGACATTAAAGATTGTATGGAAAAACTTTTGAATGGTGTTGTGACAATAAATGAAAATAAAGAATTAAGCAAAGATGAAATTGATGATATTTCTGATGAAATAATCTATGCAATAGATAGACTTGTTGCAGATAATATAAAGAAAAAAGAGATTGAAAAAGAAAGAGTGGAAAAAGAAAAAGAAAAAGAAAAACGGAGAAAAGAAGAGTATGAAAAGGCAGTAGAGAAAGCGAAAGAAAGACATATATTGGCGTCATATAGAGCAAGAATAGATGATTTAAAAACAATACATTTACATAAAAGAGCAAGTGGTAAAACATCTAATATATGTGAAGAACTTATAAATATTCTTGATATTTTGTTGAAAGAATCATCGATAGAAAAAATTGGTGAAAAAATAAAAGAAATTGGTTTTGATAAAATTAAAGAAACTATTGAATCTTTGAAGGAATCATTATTTGAAGATTTAATGAAACTTCTTAAAAAGAAAGTTCTATTTGACAGAGACGAGGATTTTTTAAAAGATATTTGTGACAGTTTCTATAATGATAGTATTGACATGTTTAAATCTTTCGAGGAAGGTTTATCAGAGACAGAAATTGGAAGTAAGATAAAAATTGCAATATCTTCAATAAGACGAATCGGCAAGGAGTTACATAGACAATCCAAAGTTAGACCAAGTAAGGAATATAAAGAAGCATATGATGAAGAATATAATAAATTGAGAAAAATTTATATGGAACTTGGTGAAAAGGGTCTTAAAAAAGAACTCGGAATTTCATAAAAATACATAAAAATATATAAATTATGAATATTTTTGAAAAATTGGATGATTTATTAGAATCCATAAAACTAAATGAAAGTAAAATTAAAAAGAAAAAAGACATAATATATGACGATATTCCAATATCGAAAGAAATGGAAACATCTGAACAAGCAAAAGATTTTGTTAGAGAATATTTTAAAAAAATAATAGAAGGTGATACCAAGGATAAAGATGGTGCTGGTTCCACTCCAACTGATATTCCGGCAACACCACCACCACCACCAGTTTCAACACCTATTGATGATGGTGGTGATGAATCAAAAAATTGGGAGACAGAATCTCTTGTTTGGGATGACGATGATGAAACTTTGAAGAGTTTAAAAATGGAATTTGATTATGATGACGATGATGATGACGTGGATTCCAAAATAAGTGATGAGGAAAGATATGACGATTTTATGGATAAACCATCTAAAAAGAAAGGTGGAGGAGGTGGTAGAGGTGAAGGTGGTAGAGGTGAAGATGGTGATGATAATGATGACACATATGAAGGTGATTCAACAACCGGTGATGATGGTGGTGAAAGAAGTGATGATTATACCGACGATGAAACCGGAGGTGGTGGAGAATCGTCTTCTGATAAAACCGATGGTGATAGTAGTGATGATACCGGTGGTGATAAGTCATCTAGTAGAAAATCTACTGATGATACTGAAAGTTCAAGTGGTAAAGATGATGATAGTGGTGAAAGAAGTGATGATTATACCGACGATGAAACTGAAGGTAGTGGGGAATCGTCTTCTGATAAAACTGGTGGTTCTAGTGGTGATGATACCGATGGTGACGGGTCATCTAGTGGAGAATTTACTGACGGTAGAGATGATACCGAAACAAGAGGAACTGATGATACTGAAAGTTCAAGTGATAAAAGTTCTGATGATGGTATGAAAATTGACGGAACTGAAACTGATGGTACTGAAAGTTCAAGTGGTAAAGATGATGATGGTATGAAAATTGACGGAACCGATGGCACTAGTATGGAAAGCATGTCCGATGATGAATTAAAAAGTGCTATTAAAGATTGTATTGACGAATTAAAAGAAAGACATGAATCCGAAAAAAGTAGTTTGAACGAACTTACGGATATGTTAAATGATGATAGTACCACAACTGAAAATATAGACGATAAGAAAAAAGAAATTGATGAGAAAGATGAATTATCTAAAAGTAGAATGGATAAGTTAAATTCTTTAGTTGGAAGACTTGAAGATTCTATATCCAAAGAAGATATGGAAAAAGAAATAGAAGCATCAAAACTTTCTGATGAGGAAATAGATGAATTAAAAAAGGCCACTATTGATACGGCTTCAACAGACACTCTTCCAAAAGGTGAGGAATTGGATACTATAAAGAAAGATGCTATGAATGAACTTGATAAAAAGTGCAATGGTGATTCAAAATTGTCAGATAGTATCTTATATCATTCGTTAAAAGCAACAAAAATAGATGATGCCGACTGGAAAATAATAATGGAAAAAATCCTTAAAAATAAGTCTAAAAATTCAGAAAATGGTGATGCTAAAAGTAAAAAAATAAGACTTGGTGATAAAAATCATATTTGGAGAGGCGATGTAAGATATGGATATAAAAAAGTTAGGGGAGGAAATTCTGAGGTTCAGTCTATATATTGTTTCATTGATTATTCTGGTTCTGTGAGTAGTCAACCAGGTCTTATTATGTCATTCATTGGTAAAGTTATTGAAATTTGTGAAAAGTTGAATTACACAGACCTCAAATTATATACTTTTGGTGATATTTTATCTACTCCAATGGTTATCAATAAAAAAATGCTGAATGAATATGGTGAAGAAAAAGTTCTTACAAAATCAATAGAATTTTTTAATCTTCGAGAAAATTATGTTGGTGGGTCGATAGAAAATTTTTCTGTTGTTGCATATGAGATAAACAAAATTAAAAAAGAAGATAAAAATGCAATAATATTCATATTCGGAGATGGTATGTGGACATTTTATGGTAATACCGAACCTCCTACGAGATTAAAAGAAATATGTCCTAGATGGATTAATGACATTGTTCCATTTATATTTTTTATAAAAACAGAAAAATGGTATAAAGAATTACTAGGAAAAGAAATATCTTTATTGAAAGATATTGTTGGTATTTCTGATATTATAGTTACACAAGCAGCAAAAATGGAATAAAAAAAGAGAGAGTCAATTGACTCTCTCTTTTTATTTTACGTTATGTTGTCATGATATACCAAGCACCACTCATATCCTTCAATTCCTGTATGATTGCTTCCTTTTCAGCACTACCTTCGTTGGCGATTGCCTCTGCATTGATTGATACATTACCAGGAAGATTGTATGTAAATGAGTTGAGTATTCTACCCAATTGGTTCTTGCAGTCTGCAATTACGTATCTTCTAAACATTTCGTCATTATACAAATCACAATCTGGAACTCTCACAAGAACATCAAGTACAACATCGTCTTTTGGAAGTTCACCAAGGAATCTCAGATTGTTGGTCAGACGGTTGTATCTGAATGAAATCATATTCTGGAATATCTGTCTAGACATATCCAAGAATGCTTCTGTACAGATGTAGTACATCGTGTTGTCTGCTGATATTGCCATTGTTCTGTCATAGACCGACTGATACACCATTCTGTGCAACGAAATATCACCGGATGTCTTACCGAGAAGACCCGAGTTCCAACCGGCTTCACCACTCCATCCACCGATTTCATATACACCAACGACTGAAATCACACCCTCGGGTAGTTTATAAGTGCCACGACGGTCTTTCAAAACCTCTTTGTCACCCTCACCTTTCATATTGGCGACACCGTGACCGAACTGTTTCTTCAATATCTCTGTGTGTGGAATTGCAATGAACATTTCTTCATGAGCATCCTCATACATTTTATAGAATAATTGTTTTGCATTTTTGGCAAGCTGTGCTATTGATTCTCCCGGTATGTTGAAAGGAAGAGAGCAGTTGACTGACATTTCAGATTGAACACTTTCAATAAAATCATTCAAACATTCAACGGCTTCTTCATCCGTACAATCCACTAAACTACTTACTTTACTCATAAAAAATAAAATTTATATATTTTATTTATGGATTTTTTGTTATATTTATTTTGTAGTTAAAATAAATAGTATCTTTATAAAATGAGTATAAAATTATACAACGGAATTAAGTTCAAGTCTAATAAACTCAGTACTGTCATACGACAATTACACTCCCTAAAAGAAGAGTCAATAAAGAAAGTACAAGAATCTTTCGAAAATCCAGAATCACGAAATTTTCTAAGTATGTGTATTTTCTATATGATATGTGAAGAAAACGGGGAATCTTTTACTTATGAAAAAGATGGAAAAAAGATTCCATGTCATTGGATATTCGAAAGAAAATTAAGAGAAAAAATAAGAGAACCCTATTGTAACATTGGGTTTTTTTGTAAGTTCTCCGTGACTATTTTTGAAAGAAAGAATAAATTATACGGTACATTTTTTGACCAAACAAATAAAAACTATAAACAATTGTTTGATAAAGATATTGCTGTTGATTATCACTATCAAAATCAGACGGATAAACCAGATGAAATATCTTGGAGAGATTGGCGGTTTAGAGAAAAGGTTTGGGAAGATATTTTTGACGATATTTCTGTTTTATGGATTTCATCCGAAGCAGGTGTAGTATATAATATTGTTACAGAAGATGATATCAATATCTCAAAAGAAATATTTGAAAAAGTAATAGAAAAATGTAAAGAATTAAAAGAAAAGAAAAAGGAGAAATCTGATGAACAATGACATATACGAAAATTTAACTATTTGTGAGATTCTTGAAATGGCCAAAAAGATGCTTCTGTATAATTCAGCATATTTTGACACTGATGTTGACCAGACCCATTATCAGTACTTTATTTGGCAGACAAGGAAAAAAATATCAGATATAATGCTGAATGTGGACACACCTATTTTTCAAGTCACATACGACGCTTTGATTCATCGGACATCTTATCTGAATTATGTTTACAAAACCGTAGACTCCTATGGTCTCACTCCACACGAACTGAATATGAAACGGGAGGAAAAAATGGAAGAGGAGGAAAAGAGATTCAAAGATGTTCCCGTTTCTGGTTATGACGATTTCGGAATTGTAAAATTCAATATAAATATGACAATAGAAAAAACAAGTATCGAGTGTTTACGTAATTATGTTGCTTCCGGTGGAAATATTTCCGCTTTTCTTTGGTATGATTTCACAAATAATAATAAAATTCCTATAATAACTTGGTAAAATGAAGATAGCGATTGATATTGATGGTGTTCTACGTAATAGTGTAGAGACTATGTTACGTATTTATAATCAAAATTTTAACGATAATATGACAGAAGATGAGTGGAAGTTTTATTCGGTAAAAGAAACCTTTCCACAAATAGAAGAAAAATTGGGTATAACCGCCCATGATTTTTTCTTCTCAAGACATAATGGTGAACAAGTAAATAGGTACTCGGATACATATCCAGGTGTGATTGAGGCAATGCAGAAAGTCCACGACGAAGGACATTCGTTGCACATCATAACATATCAGCCGTCATACAAAAATAAGTTGCATACACTTATGTGGCTTGAAGATACTAGGATTCCTTATGACACAGTTACATTCTGCACCAAGAGGGCGAAGAATTTACCTGATGTTGATGTTATTATAGATGACAATCCAATATATTTTCAAAATGTAAATGCTGACCGCTGTATTCTCATTAACAGACCATATAACAAGGATATGGAACAATATTCTTGTGTTGACACCGGTGAATATGTATATACCAAGCACGGAAAGACAAAGATAGAAAGATTCGATTCGATTGTAGATTTTTTCGAAACTTTGGAACCTTGTGAAGAAAAAAAATTGTTCTAAAAAAAAAGGATGGAAGAATTTCCATCCTTTTTCTTATTTATCTTCATCTTCATTTTTGGCGTTATGCCACCATTTTGGATAGTCTTTATGGTTTCCCTCATAACTTGAATCACAGAACATAAGTCGAACATCTGTATCCGTCTGTACATCCCATCCAGATATGTCACCATTTGTACCGGAAAATTCAGACCCCATAAACATTTGATACATATTTTTTACATGTTGAACATTCCATTTGGATAAATTACCATTAAATCTTGAATTTAAAAACATTCTTTCCATGTTTTCGACATTAGATACGTTCCAACCAGATATATCACCATTGAAACTAGAATTTGGTGGTGTAGAAAAGTAACCAGGATAGTCATAATCAATTCCAAACAATTCTGTCATGTCATCAATATTTGAAACATCTATGTCGTTCAAGTCACATTTATTTCCACGTCTTTTTATCAATTCATGTATGAGTTCTCTTAAAAGAAAAATACTCCCATTTGGAATATAATATCCAATATGTTCATTTCCGTTATTATCTGTGAATCTCTTTCTTTCAATTCCCTTAATATCAATTTTGTCTTCCTCTCTTTCAGTCTCACCGAAATATTCTTCAGTTATGGTTTTAAGTATTCCCATATTATCCAATTTTTATTTTCTTAGAAAAATCCAAAGGTGTTATTTTTTGAGTTTTTTGGTCTATATTCGTCTTTTATGGGACAAATTTTAAACATACCCATCATACTTGTAACGTTTGATACATTCCAATTACCAATAGGTTGGTTGAATGATTCTGCATTAAGAAACATAAATCCCATATTTTCTACTTTCGAAACATCCCAATCACCAATAGGTTGGTTGAATGATTTTGCTCCAGCAAACATAGAATACATATTTTCAACATTACTAACATCCCAATTACCAATAGGTTGGTTGAATGATTTTGCACCATGAAACATAGATTCCATAATTGTAACTTTTGAAACGTCCCATTTTCCAATAGGTTGGTTAAATGATTCTGCATAATAAAACATACTATTCATTCTTTTAACACCACTAACATCCCAATTACCAATAGGTTTATTGAATGATGTTGCACATTCAAACATATACTCCATATTTGTAACTTTTGAAACATTCCAACCAGAAATATTACCATTAAATTTTTCTTTTTTATGAAATAAATAACACATATCTTTAATATCGGAAGTATCAATATCATTGAAGTTACCCTCATTACCTCTAACCTCAATCATTCTTTCCAATAATTCTCTTAAGCTACCTGTATCTTTAGGTTTATATCCTTTTTTATGAAATATTTTATTATTGTCGGTGAAAGAAACTATTTTAACATCAAGACCTTTTATGTCTATATCGTCTTCTTTTCTTATTGTTTCACCGAAATATTCTTTAGTTATAGTTTTTAAAATACCCATATTATTACATCTTAGGTTTATATTCGTCTTTTATCGGACAATCAAAAAATATTTCGAATGTATCTTTTTCAGTTAAATCCCATTTTGATAAATTTTGATTGAATGATGTTGTACTAGAAAACATACGCTCCATAAATTCAACATTACTAACGTCCCAATTACCTATTGGTTGATTGAATGATTTTGCATTATTAAACATATTATACATATTTGTAACTTTTGAAACATTCCAATTACCTATTGGTTGGTTGAATGATTTTGCATCACGAAACATAAACTTCATATCTGTAACTTTTGAAACATCCCATTTTCCAATAGGTTGGTTGAATGATGTTGCACCAGAAAACATAAAACTCATATTCTCAACACTTGAAACGTCCCATTTTCCAATAGGTTGGTTGAATGATGTTGCACCTTTAAACATAAAATTCATATCTTCAACTTTTGATACATTCCAACCAGAAATATTACCATTAAATCTTTCTTCTCTATAAAATAAAAGAGACATATCTTCAATATATGAAGTGTCTATATCATTGAAGTCACCCTCGTAACCTCTTTTCTCAATCATTCTTTTCAATAATTCTTTTAAATCTTCATCTTTCGGTTTATAACCTCTTCCATGATATTTTTTATTATTGTCTATAAAAGAAACTATTTCAACATCGAGACCAGTTAAATCTATTTCATCTTCTTCTCTTACCGTCTCACCGAAATATTCATCGGTTATAGTTTTAAGTATTCCCATATTATTTCATCTTTGGTTTATATTCTTTTTTGATAGGACAATTAATAAATATATCATTTATATATGTAACTTTTGAAACATCCCAATTACTAATAGGTTGATTGAATGATGTTGCATTAAAAAACATATAACCCATATTTATTACTTTAGAAACATTCCATTTTCCTATTGGTTGGTTGAATGATTTTGCATTAGAAAACATATAACTCATATCTTTAACACTTGAAACGTCCCAATCACCTATTGGTTGGTTGAATGATTTTGCACCAGAAAACATATAACTCATATCTTTAACACTTGAAACGTCCCAATCACCTATTGGCTGGTTAAACGATGTAGCACCAATAAACATATGATTCATATTTTTAACTTTTAAAACATTCCAATTACCTATTGGCTGGTTAAACGATGTAGCACCATAAAACATACCATCCATATATATAACATTTGAAACATCCCAACCGGTTATATCACCATTGAATGCTTCATTATAGTTAAATAAATAACACATATCTGTAATATCTGAAGTATCTATATCGTTGAAATCACCCTCATCACCCCTCACTTCAATCATTTTTTCCAATAATTTTTTTAAATTAATTTTATCTTTAGGTTTATAACCTTTTCCATGATATTTTTTATTGTTGTCGGTGAAAGAAACTATTTCAACATCAAGACTCGTTAAATCTATCATGTCTTCTTCTCTTACAGTCTCATCGAAATATTCTTCTGTTATAGTTTTAAGTATTCCCATACTATTACATCTTTGGTTTATATTCGTCTTTTATTGGACAATTATCAAACATGCTTGCTGTATACTTTCCATTTAAATTCCATTTTGATAAATCTTGGTTGAAAGATTTTGCGTTCTCAAACATATGACTCATATTTTTAACACGTGAAACAACCCATTTTCCAATAGGTTGGTTGAAAGATTCTGCATTAAGAAACATACCACTCAAATTTGTAACTTTTAATACTTTCCAATCACCTATTGGTTGGTTGAAAGATTCTGCATTAAGAAACATACCACTCAAATTTGTAACTTTTAATACTTTCCAATCACCTATTGGTTGGTTGAATGATTTTGCATCACTAAACATATATTTCATATTTTTAACATTTGAAACGTCCCAATTACATATTGATTGATTGAATGATACTGCATCTTTAAACATATAACTCATATCTTCAACACTTGAAACACTCCAACCAGAAATATCCCCGTTGAACGTTTCATTGTTTTCAAATAACGATTTCATATCTTCAATATCAGAAGTATCTATATCATTGAAGTCACCCTCATCTCCTCTCACTTTAATCATTTTTTCCAATAATTTTTTTAAATTATTTTTATCTTTCGGTTTATATCCTCTTCTATAGATATTTCCATTATTATCTGTAAATGAAACTATTTCAACATCAAGACCTTCTATGTTTATTATATCTTCTTCTCTTACCGTCTCACCGAAATATTCTTCTGTTATAGTTTTAAGTATTCCCATACTATTATTATTATATTTTATTTATGTAGTTTATTGCATTTCAAGAAAAAATTTGTTATATTTAATAGTATGAAAATAATACTTGATGAACTAACACCGAAAGAATTTTTCTCGAATGGAGGAATCGTTAAAATCCAAATCGACCCAAATTTATTCAAACAAAAAAAGAATAAGTTTCTTTTTTATGAATATAGGGGATATATTCGTTTTTTAAGGGAAATTTATCTTAAATATATGTCCATCTATTCCGATATGACTCCACAAGAGGTGTATGGAAAAGTAAATTCATTGATAAAACTCCAATGTACAATAGGAACAAAGGAATATACGATAGACCCTAATTTTGATGGTGTCGGTTCCTTAGAATTTTGCAATTTTTACTATTGTTATGACAATGATTTTTTTGAAAAATCCACCCAGCAGAAAATAGACGTTTATAAGATGGAAAATGTAAATTTTTCCACCATAGATATAAACGACAGTAATTGGAATATATATGAAAAACAAAGACTTGAACGTGGATTTGATGATTCCGAGTTGTGGTGTTTGAACAATACAATATCAAATTTTATACTTCCAAGATTGAAGGCGTTTAAAGAGAAACACTACAGTACTCCGGAAAATATGACAAGTGACGAATGGGACAATATTCTTGAAAGAATAATAATCGCTTTTGAAATTGTAAGAAAAGACGACCCGACAGAAGAAGAGATGTATAAAATGGAATGTGGATTGAAACTTTTTGCAAGATATTTGAAAAATATGTGGGATTAAATTATGGAAAAAGAAAAATTTTTAATTTTGAATCGCTGGAGAACACCCGATGGAACGATTCTGACATCTAGATACAGACATGAATATGTTGAACACACAGACAAAAACGGAGAATATTACTTTGTTGACGGAGGTTCTGACTATATTCGTTTGTCTGTCAATAATGAAAAGATGACAGACATGTGTGTATATTCAGACAGTCCATTTGATGAAATTAGAAGAATTATGGTACGTGGTACGTTCAATGAAGATAACAAACCTATCTTTATTCCTTTGTGTAATATGTCAAATCCACATCTCGAAAATTGTATAATATACTATTCTAATTTATTCGATGAGAACGGATGTAAAAATAAGTATATGCACTTCTATCTTCTTGAACTAATTGCAAGATGGTATGCAAACAAGTTTATCACCAATAAAACATACACCATCGAAGACACGACAACTGATAATGTTGAAACTATTTCTGAACCATATTTTCCATCCATTGAAGACGTTTTGGATTATGGAATATTGGAAACTGTTGCTAAAATCAAAGAAAATATATCAACAGATATTCATAGTGATAAAAAGGAAATGATGGAACTTATTATCCATCTATACAATCTATTAAAAAGACAAAAATAAAAAAGGGTGATTTCTCACCCTTTTTTATTTTCTATACTTTCTATGAATAATTTATTGTAAATTCCACCATAGAATTTTGTCTTACTAATCACATCCATGACTTCTTTGTTTGTATATTCACCAAATACAACATATTCGTCATTGTCTATGTCTCTATGTAAAGCGAGTTCGGCGGTTATGTCTATATACTTGTCACCAATTTTGTTGAATGCATGTTCTATCGGGATACCCATGCAACTCATATATCCTTCACAATACATTATATCTGGTATATCACACTCAGTCAAAAGATATGAATTTTTGTAGCATTCTTTTTGTCTTGGATGTATTTCCATTTTTATTTTTCTTATTTCATCCTCAGAAAAAATACTATATATTGATGTGCATCTTATTATTTTTGAATCAGATAACATTTTTTCATACATTTGCTTTTGATACCCGCTTGTTATCTGGGTAAGTTTTTCGAGAAAGGAAATTATATCTCTTCCGTTTGAATCATTTTTCTCGTTTATGAACTGTATAAATTTTTTTACCATAATATATTTATGTCATAAATAAGATATAATACATCTTATAAGATAAATGCCTACATATACTTATAACAACGGTAATTTTTCATCGACAACAAACATTGTGAATGGAGTTGCATACACACAGAATATTATGATGCTGAACTCAACCGGCAATGGTTGTGGTGATTCTCCATGCCCACAAGGATATTCACTTTATTTCCCTTGTCTTAAAAATATAACAAGAGGTGAAGATGTCTGTTTTGACTTTTATGTTGTCGACAATGTTACAAAGGATGTTGTCGATTTGAGAAAGGTCGACGCCCTTTCTATAACTCTAACCGGAAATTTTGGATGCACACTCGGTACATATACATACCCAAGTGACGACGGATATATTAGACCATTACAGAAAATTGAATACAAACACATTTTGGAAGAAGGATTCAAGGAAAGGGGGAAATTCAACCTCAACGTGGTTTCTGTTGATACTGATTTGGAAGAAATATCAGAATCAAACATCAATGGAAAAATAGGTCCTTATTACGAGGGTGATACTGTCGTATTGGAAGCATACGATACAGAATCATATATTTTTGTCGGATGGGTTGATTTAGATTCAGAACTCGACGACGAATGTGATGATTATTATTATTCTACAAATCATAGAATTGTTTTCAAGATATATTCCGATAAAAATATTGCAGCAATATATAGAAAAAGGGAAACATACACAATTGAATTTGACACAAAAAATTCACTGTTCAACTATTATTATAGAAACAAAGAATATGAACTTCTCGAAAACAGGATAACCGTTAAGGAAGGGGAGTTCATCATCGTAAGGTCTATTCCGGTTAATTGTATTTTTTCAAAATGGAACTTATCTGGTTTAAAAGAATGTTGGCACACAGATGAAAAAAATATTGTCATGCAGATTTGTGTTAAATCAAATATCAGATTGAAGATAGATTCAATAGATATTCATTCCGACTTGGATTGGGACGATGACAGTGATAGTGAAAACATGAATCCATATGATTTGAATTTTGTGAATTTTACAATGCAGTCTTTGATTTCATTGTGTGGAATAGACATAAACAAAGGTGTTGTTGGTGAACATAATCTTGAAAGAAATGTTTTGACAAATGACATCGTATTTTCACCAGATACAGATATTTCGAAAATGTTTGTTTCATGTACTCCAACTGACTATAAGAATTTGTATTGCTATCATAGTGGAACAAATACTATGTTAAGATTTGGAAATGAGGATGAAAACGGATATTTGTCGTTTTCGAATCCGGTTGTGGAAAATGAAACGGTAATTGAGGTTTACTGTATGAAATACAACAACGAAGTTTGTTCAATTTCAGTAAAACTTGATGACGATGAGCAACAGGTTAAAGAACTTTATGACTCAAGTGTGAATATCCTTACTTTTAAATTCGATAAGATTGATTTTAAAACAATAACAATATCGTCTGTCGGTGAAGTATTTCCAGAGGAAAAATCGGGTATCTGTTTTGTTGATAAAATAATAGTTTCGGATGATACAATCATAGATAAAGGAAAGGCAACATTATGTCTTCCTGGCTCGGTTACATCTACTTTCCATCGTGGTAAGATAACCGCCACCGGTGCAATCATGGTGGGTGGAAAAGTATACGGTCTCCCATGCACCATGATTGGAAACGTAAGTGGAAATCCAATAATAAATCAAATAATAATATAAAAAATGAATAACATATTGACTATTGAAGAATTTTTACAAGAAGATTATGAGAGTTTAAACGAGGGTCTTTTGACAAATCTTTTTGGAGCCATTTTGAGAAAAGATATGTGGAGTCTCGTAAAAGGTGAAAATTCTATAAAAAAGGAATTTCGTGAGATAGACGACAAATTGAATGGATTCTATCTAACAAAGGTGAAAAATCCAAACGCTTCACAGAATGTCCGTCAGACACTTGTTGAGTGGGCTGGTGAGATATATAAAGCCAAAGTCGAAGCAAAGGAAAAATTTGAAAAAGAAAACAAAGATGGTGAAGAAACTTTCCCACTTGAAGATATTCTAGGTATGTTCGCCTTTTCAACCGAAAGTGAGTTAAAAAAGGGTGGTGTTACAGACGAGTCGATAAAAAGTTTCAGAGAACTTCATAAAGACCTCGATATAGACACCAGGATGGACGAAAATCCTTCGTTAAAGAAAATGGTCGAACAGATAAAGAAAATCGACGAGAGATACCAAAAAATGCTCGATGAGTACACATCCGGTTCTGCTGATTTGAGAAGGTGGGCAAAACTATTGAAATCAAATATGGAAATCATCATAGACAAACTACTTTGTGACAAATATGATGAAAAAAATAGATTCGCCGAAGACTTGAAAAGTGTGAAAAGTAAAAGAAATAAAAAGAATGAAGAAAAAAATTCAAAAGAGGTAAAACAACAAAAGGATGAACTTATTGACTTGGAAAATAATAGGAAGAAAAGTCTAGAAGATATAGGTGCAGAACCAAACAAAGCATATTCTTTTACCGATATGGAAAAATATGCTAAGTTGATGAATTTGAAAGATGTAGAAACCGATTTGGATAATTATATTCCAGAAAGTCTTAAATCAAGTGATTTCCCAAAAAAAAGAAAAATAAGCATTGACAAATTGATAAAATTAGTTGGAGATGTGTTTGATATAAACCCAGAGAATGAGAAAGATTATGAGAATGTGATTAAAACATTAAAAATAATTACATCGTTTTTTGAAAATCTTGATAAAAATTTCTCAAATGTAGAAGAGTTCTCAAATCCGAAAGGTTTTACACCACAAATATTTACATCAGCAATTTTCAATTTTACATTTTATTGTTTTTCTGGAAACGATAATATTTTCAAACATGAAAATGGAGCAGCAATTGATATGATATCGATGTGTTGTGCTTACAACAATGTACTTTCTGGATTCGGACTTCCATGTCCGAAAGAAGATGAGAAAAAGGACGACAGTGAAAAAAGAAGTGCTTTTGGATTTTTTGTGGATGAATTTGAAAAAATCATCAAAAAAGAAAACGACAAAGAAGTTCTCACAAATTTCAAAAAGATAAAAGACTTAATCTTGAAAAAAGCAAATGAAATCTTTAAAAAAAATAAAGATGAGAACGAAAAAGAAATGAAAGAAGATGAACGAAAAGATAATAATGAATAAAAAAAGAGGATTCCATTCGGAATCCTCTTTTTGTTTTTTCTCTTCAAGTTACTGAACTGATGGAAGACCGATTGTCTCTTCATCCCAGTAGTCACAAATAAATGTGATTTGAAGTTCGTTTGCCTCGTTGACATTGTCATAGTTTCTGTCACCCATACCTGTCATCTGACCCGATGGGAAAATGTCTTTACAAGTAATCTTTCTCCAGACTGAACCGTCACGGTTGTATTCAACAATGACCATAGTTCCACAATAGATTGCCTTCAATCCTTGAGAACCCGTTGCAGGGTTGTAAATCAAGTTCGTCCAGTTACGAAGTGCAGTATAGATATAGTTTTCGTTGGCGTTGTTCAAGTTCAATGAAAATGTGATACCTATTTCCAAGTGTGTCTGGTCTGGACCACCGGCATAGTGTCTTTCTGCAAATTTGAACTTCTGTACAGCGGTACCTACTGCTGGATTCAACCCGTCAAGTCCGGAAATACTACGTACATGTTCGAGAAGCAATGCTGAATCGGCTGTTACAGCACCATTCAAAGGTGACATAATCGTGACCTCGAAAAGCGATGGATTCACCACTTCCCATTTATTCATACTGGCTTGACTATTCCTATAATGAGATAATGCCATATTGTTTTGGTTATTTTATATATTTGTGAGAAGAAACCTCCTTCTCATCATTATTTATGATTTTATTATTTGAAAAAAATCTTTCATAAATAAGATATATCAAAAAAATTATAATAATATGGCTTTAGATGCAGAATTGAGTAATTTGAAATCAGCTGGTACATATCGTTTTGAGAGAGACCTTAGTACCATTTCAAATGATACAACCACATACTCTAATTTGAGATTGGTTGTTGGATTCTCAAAGATTGGTCCATTTAACACACCAATGTTGGTGACAAATTCAGCACAATTTGTGAAACTTTACGGTCCAATCGACCGTTCCCTTGAAAAGAGGGGTTCTTATTTTCACAGAAGTTGTCTCGTCGCCCTCAGTGCCGGTCCTATTCTTTGCTTGAATCTTTTGAACCTTGACCCAGACATCGACCAGGTTCCACAGAAGAGTTTTTCTGTCAATACAAAGTACTACAACAAACCACTTGTTACACTGCCATTGATTTCTATCTATGACACTGATAAGTTCTGGTTTGCAAGTGAACAAGCATACTTGGACAGTATCGAAAGATACTTGAACAAAAATGCTGCACAGGAACTTCTCAACAACGATGGTGACATTGACAGATATAATGGTGACTACACTACCAACATTCTTCATTTCACCAATGTAGGTAAGAAACCCGTTTCTATCCTTGTTAAGAAAGCAAGTACTTATGCAACAACAGGTTATGAAACAACATTGAATGATTGGTATGGTCAAGGTAATGTTCCCGAATACCTTAATGGAACTTCTTATGTAAGTGACTATATGGTTGAGGTTTATGTTATTGCCGGTGACTTTGGTCCAGCAACAATCAAATCAAACGGTATCCCAACAAGTACCGATTTGGATGACGATGGTGAGGCAGAAATCATCTATCGTTATGACATTAACGACAAAGACGGAAACAATCCATATTCAAGATTCACATCTGATATCATCTATCAGAACTACTTTGACAAGGACGGTTTCATCCGTAAGGACAGAAGTACTGATACGACTGACACTAAACTTGCTAGATTCTTGAACCTTTCATCTGTGAAACTTCTCGGTAAGTACACCGGTTCTTTGATTCCTAACTTTGTAACAAAACTCGGTCAGAATATCTGGATTCAGAAACTTGTAAATGATGACACAAGTGTCAACGGTGTTCTTTGTGCAGAAAACATAGAGAACCTTGAAAACATTGAGGAAGTCAATGGTATCATCAATGAGAACATCGACATCATCGGACATAACATTCCGGCTATGTTGAAGACAACAGATGAAAAATATATAGATTTTAACTTCTTGTCTTATAAAACAGATGTTCCATCCTCTGAAAGATTTTTGTATTTTTCAGCAGATGTTAATAATGACGATTATTTTATCGACGATGGATTGAGAGATGGTGTCGTTGTCTATAAATATGAAAACAAGGATAATAATCCAGATGCCCCATATAATAGATACAAATGGACAATGTATGAAATCATCGTGGAAAATGGTCCATATAAAGGAACACATAAACCGGATGATATCGTAGAAGGTCTACCAGGAGATGAACAAACCACATGGAAACAATGGATTAACAGTCATGGTCTTTTGAATGGAAGTCTCACAGAAAATATATATACTTTTGAAAGTGATTTTAATGTCGGTGTTGTCCCAAGTAGAATTAGAGTCATAAACGAACACGATGATGAAATTCAAGGACCTGTAAAATATACAGAATCCAATCCTTTGATTACAGACATCACCAAATTTGAAGACAATGAAGTTATCTTTAATAATGACACTTATCCAATAGAAGTTCTACATACGACAGCAAGACCGGAAAGTCCACTTATTGGTGAAATACGTGGAAACGAAGTACTTGTTCCCGCTGGTGTAAATATTGTCGCCGGTGACTATGTTATCTCATGTGTACCTGGTATTGAGGATGAAGACGGTGTGTCCGTTACATACCCATTCTCACGTTTGACCCGTGTTGTAGAGACTCGTGGTGTATATGCAGACACTTCAGATGACAGTGAAGATGCAGTAAGACTCACCAAGGTCGCTATCAAGGTTGTATGTGCAGACATTGTTGATAAATCAGCAGATGGTTATATCAGAAAGTTCAAGACAATCGACCAATATGCAGAACACTTCCAATGGACATGTCTTAAAGGTTTCCAACTCCGTGACGAATTGATGCCAAATGGAACAAACGAGAGACAGAATGAAATCCTTGATGTCCTTCGTGAAGACCCAAGAGTAAACGGAACGAAGTCCAACTTGTTTAAGACACTCTGTGACCGTGACTATATCCAGTGGAGATACCTTGTAGATACATTCGGATACGGTATTGAGGAATCAAGTAAGGATGTGTATACACTTCTTTGTAAGAAGCGTCAAAGTGCATTGGCAATCATCAACTGTCCATCACAGGCAGACTTCAAGAAATCAACTGACCCATCATTCGTGAATGCAAGAAATTCAGTCGAGGCCGAGTTTATTGCAAAGGGTGGTGATTCATCAAAGACTCCTTCGTTCCTCTACACACTTCCATCAGCAGAAAATGGTGCTTCATTCGGTGCATACTACTACCCATTCTTGAGAATATCTGATTTGAGTGCAACAAAGAGTGTACCACCTGCCGCCTACGTTTCTAACTTGTATATCTCTAAGTACAATGCAAGTAACGCTTGGTCAATCGTCGCCGGTCAGAGAAGAGGTGTTATCTCAGGTAACCAAGTTATCGGTGTTGAAGCAACTCTCGTACATGACAACCGTGACTGGCTTGAACCAGCAGGTATCAACTCAATCATTTGGGAGAATGGTGTCGGTGTTGAAATTTATGCAAACAAGACTGCAAAACAGAGTCCTAAATCTGCATTGAGTTCAATCCACGTCCGTGAGTGCTGTATTTACATACAGGATAACGTTGAAACGATTCTCCGTAAGTATGTGTTTGAAATGAACACTGCTCAGACTCGTTTGGAAATTAAGACTTTGGTTGATAATTTCTTAGAGGGTGTGAAAGCAGACGGTGGTGTTTATGAATACAAAACCGTTATGGATACATCAAATAACACACAAGAAGTTATTGACAACAATATGGGTGTTATCGACATTTATATTGAACCAGTTAGGGGTCTTGAGATACTCACACAGAGATTGACTGTTATGAAAACTGGTGGTATCGCCGCCGGTGCATTTGAGTAAAAAATCTCAAATATATGAAAAAAGTCGTGGAAAACTCCACGACTTTTTTTATTATCCATAAATACGATATATAATAAATTATATTTTATATGAAGAAAATTTCAGACGATATATTTGTACTGAATGAGGATGAAAAGATTGTGGTTGACAATCTTTCCGACAAAATCGCCGAAATGATTAAGGAAGGAAAATCGACGGATGAGATTCTCCAAGGAGATTTGGATGAAGGTCTTCTCGGTGGTATTGTTGGTGGAGTCGCCGGTGCAACAATCGGACCCACTCTCGGAAGAGCAATATGCAAGGCTCTTGGAATAGAACATGGAATACTGTATAACTTTTTAAACAGTAGGGTATTTCTTGCAGCAGTCTGTGGATATATGGGATTTAAATATTAAAACAAAACAATTTAGACATGAATAATTTGATTAAAATAACAAAAGATACTTGCATTGGGTCTGAATTTATAGGTGTTTATAACACCAACAACGAGACTATTAAAGACTCTGTTGATAGTGTAGAAAACGAATTGGAAACTTTGAGAAATGAAAATAGAACATTGATGAACAGACTTTCCTCTCTTTCGGCAAATTTTCAGACTATGAAAAACAGTTATGACTCTCTCAAAGATAGTTATGACCAATTAATGATTGCTTTTGATGATATAAGCAATAAGTTAGACGATATAATCAATCAAGAATAAAGATGGCAAGACGAATAAAATTCAATAGAATAAATGGTAAGGATACACTATCCGATTCCATCACTACACTCAATCAAAACTTCGAATTACTTGAAGATACACTCGAAACACAAATAGCCAATGGTGTAAGTAGTCTTCAAGTGGATGATGTTGTGTGGAATGTGGCTGGTGCCACCGGTCCATCATCAACAATAAAGTTGTCAAATGGAAACACAGCAAAAATAAATCCTATTCCAGCAGCCGATGAAAACCAATCCGGTGTCATTACAACCGGAGACCAGAATATTTCCGGTATGAAGACATTCAAATCTGGTATTTCCACCGACAATTTGATAGACTCGATGTACCATAATATCATAACGACTGACGGTAACAAAGTTTATGTCGGTGGTGAGAATGGTATTCAGCTTATATATGATTCCGATGGAAGATTGAGTGATGTGTATTACTCATTTTTAAGAGGAACTGATATATCAGAAATTATAACGTCATCGGGCAAGGATATTGAGGAATTGAGAAACTATCTTGAATCCATTTTAAATCAGTATAATATAAGACTTGAGCAACAAGAAGACTATATAAATGATGTTGCAAGGGCCATCGCTGAAATAAACAATCTCGATGAATTAATTGAACAACTCGACGGACTCATTGAAAACTATTTTGGTGAACCGGAAGAGATGCAGACTCTTATAAACACATGGACTGATGAAGGTACTTTGGATTTGCATCTGAGTGATACTTTCACTGATATTGTAAATAGAAAGTGTTATAAATTCAGAAAAAGTGGGTCAGATTATAAATGGGTGGAAATTGATGAAAGTGAATATTCTGCCGTAGTTAGGGCTCTCTTGAACTCATTGGAGGCAAAATCTGTTGCTGATGGAAAATGCACCACTTTCTACCAAGACAAAATACCGGCACCTTGTTATGTCGGTGACATTTGGATTGTCAAGAAAGCGTTCTATATGAACGGAAACACACAAGTTGAATATATAGAGGGTACTACAAACGTACCTTCAACAACTATTGTCTATCCGAAAGAAACTATGTTGTTTTGTGTACAGGACAACGACACCAATATTCCAGACATAACAGTTTGGAATAAAGACTTGTCAACTTATTCGGAAATCCAATTTAAGAAAAACGTTGAAACAAGATTCGGTGAGACGTTTGAAGCAATAGAAAAAGCACAAAGTGACATAGATGCCATCAATGATGACAATATGTTCAGCGTCTTCGAGAAGAGAGAATTTTTGAGTAAGACATGGTATGTGATTTCCGGAAGTTATAACTATAACGAAAATGCAGATATAGAATATGACAGTGATAATAGACCAACAGAAAATCCACAAAATGGTTTCTTGGGAACAAGTATGAATGGTTCGTTCTGGAATGCTGTATTGAACTGCATAGGTGACAATACCAACATAGATGCATACAATGTTCCTCTTGGAGAACTTATAACAGCATTCAAAAATCTCGCTTCTTTCTGTAAATTGAATGGTCTTTTCAACAACACAATAGAATCTACAACATTCGTCACAACAAGGACAAACGAGTTGAACTCTGATAATTCTAATATTGGTGCAGTTGCAAAGAAAGAATTGGCAGACTTATTGTACAATTACTATCGTGAAGAAGAAGAGTGTAGAAAAAGTTCATACATTTCAGCAGTAACATCAACTCTTGATGACCTTATCTCACAAGAAGACCATGCTATTCAGAACTGGTATGTCAATGGTGTTCCTGACAGACAAACTGAATTACCTTGGAGAATAACTGGTGAGGATGTAAACGAGTATAACAATGAAGACAATAAACACATTAACGATACACTTGTTGATTTAAATTCTACACTTGGTCAGAACATTTATAAGTTCTCAAAATTAACATCTAAAGATGATTTCCAAAATGAAGAATTATTTGATACACAAAAAGATAAACGTATCTTAAATACATTATTCTATTGGAAGAATATAAAATCCAGTGACATAAGTTCTATCATAAACGAACTCGATATAGATGCCATTATTGCTGGTATGGATGGTTCAATAAATGTGTTCAACTGTATACCACACGATTATACATATGGTGATATTTGGTTCTTCAATGGTTTTGATGGGAATGACCCAAACATTGATTTTGTGACAAATTCTGACCGTCAAAGATTTATAGAAGGGTGTATATACTATTGTAACAATACCGACCTCACTGGTTCTGGAAGTGATACAATTCGTGAAAATTTCCTTTCTTCTGATTGGGAAAACGGATATAAAAAAGGAGATGAGTTCATCACAAGATTCTCAAATATGGCTTCAGACAGTGTTCTCACACCGATAGAGAAAAACCAACTTGTAAGGACTTGGTATGAAATCGCCGGTGTAAATTTGTTCGGAAACGACGGAAATGCAAATGATAACATACTTGAAGATATTTTCAACGATGATAACAGTAACGACGGTAGTTTCCGTTTCGTTATCAACGAGTGTGCATCTGCATTAGGAACACCTATAACAAGTTTTGTTGATTTTCAAAACTTCATCTCAACTACTGAAAATTCTGATTCAGATATAAACGATGTCATTGAAGTTGTTAATAATCTTGTAAAGAAATTTAAAGACATAGAAACCGCCCTTATACTTTGTGGTTGTTTAGATACAAGTGTTGACACAATTCTTAAAGATGTTGAATTTAGTGGTTTTGTGAATCTCACAAGATATAATGGTGTGTGGAATCAAAGTATTCATATCAACATGTTGAGTGATGTGTTTGCAACATATTATATGGAAGAAGACAATCTTAAAACTCTTGTTCATCAATTGAAAATAAATGAATTGGAAGATGAGTTAACAAGTAGAATCAATTCCATAGATGATATGTCAAGACTTGCTAAAGAAGCCGCTGACGCTGCATTGGAGGGCATTGGTGATATAAATTCTGACGGAGTTTTCTCTGTGTCGGAAAAGATGTCATTCTTGAACAACACTTGGCGTAAGATTGCAGGAAGCAAGACATATATACCAAATAGTAATGCCGTAGATGGACATGGAAAACCAATCGCTGGTTATCTCGGTACGACCCAACAAGGAACATTCTGGCTCGCCATTGAAAATATGAGAGTGTCACCCGAACCACCAATTGTCACAAAGTTTAAAACTCTCGGTGATATATGTGATAATTTTGGTTTATTTGACCAAAGCATTTCTTCATCAAACTTCACTGTAGAAAATTCAAAAGATGCTTTGTATGACGCTTTGTTTGAATACTATAATGAAGAAGAATTGTTGAGAAAATCTGCATATGCAGCAAGTGTCAATGAGGTGTTGGATGATTTGAGGGCTCAACTAGATGGTAAAATAAACACATATTATGGTGATGGGATACCTCCAAGTACATCTGAGGGATTGAATAAACTATGGTCAGATAGTTACGATAACCACATAAACGATGAATATAAAAACACACAAGATTTTTCAACACTTTATATTTTTCGTAAAATTACTGACAACACTGAAATTGATGAAAATGTAGATATTCAAATAGAAGAAACTGGTTATTATTGGAAGTCTATTGATACTTCAAATATTTCAAATATAATCAGTGAGTTTGAGGATGCTTACAACGAGGCTTTGGCTGCCGTTGATGGTATAATACAGATATTCGGAGAAAGTGATTTACCAGATGAATATGGATATGGTGATATTTGGTTTTTCGGTGGAATCAGTAAAATAAATGACAATATTGAAAATGCAGACCTCAGTTCATTTGTTGAAGGTAATATCTATTATTGTAATGCAATCCCGCCAACAGGAGATAGTGATGACTTAAAATGGCATGAATTTGACCCATCACATTGGACAGTAGGTTCCAATTCCGGTGATATGACCCACAGACTCGCCCACATGACATCTGACGACTGGTTATCTGTCGTCGAGAAACAGCAACTTCTCGACATGTGGTATGAAATTACTGGAAAAAGGTTTTCTGAATTTGGTTCAAATGCAGAAAACGTGACAAGTACCATAATGTCGATGCAGTCAAATAGTGGTTCATATTATACACTCGTGAGACAATATGAAAATACCCTTGACGAATATCAAGAGTACAATGGTGGTGATTCGGAAACCAGTGACACACCAGGTGGTGAAATACCACAACCAGAGGAAGATTATTCAATAGTTATTAGGAATGCAAGAGTATTGTGTGGTAGTGTCGATATTACGGAGAATATTGGAGTCATATGTGAAAAAAGTGAAGACATTTCTTACTTTTCACACATAAGACTTGATTATAGAGAACCATACTATATCATTGGGTACAATGACGGAACTCCACATTTCTCAGATAACAATTTTGAATTTTCCGTCACAAAAGACACTAATGTTAATATATTGCATGTATTCGGTATAAGTGTTGTTAATGGAAATGATGAAAAGGTAGAAAATTTCGGAAATATTGAAATATCTTCCGAAAACCAAGGTGATAAGAAATCAATAGATATAACTTTTACACAATATGAACCTATAAATTATTCTATCAATGATGGTGAATACATACAATTGGAAAATGGCGAACCAATACATTTTGAAATCGAACTTAGTGAGATAGAAGCCTATAAAAAATTGATTATAAGAATAGATGAAGATGGTGGAGAAAATGGTTCATCTTTGGAAATTGAAACAACCAAGACAAATCTTGACAACGCCCTTAAAAATATATTCAGGATTCTTCTCGCTGTCGGATGTAGTGAAAATCCACTTACAGACACTGATTTGAAACTTGTTGATATTCCTTCAAGTTTGAACGCCTATGGTGTTGGAAAAATATCGTCAAAACCAACTATCATTGCCGATATATTCAACAGATATTATGCAGAAGAGGAGAACTTATCTGTTGAATTAACTGAATTGCAGATAACAACTTCTTTAACCAACCCTACAACGGTACAAGAACTCGCTGAAGGTGTCGGTGGTAAAGGATTCATTCTTTCATCTTTGATACAACTCGAATACAATGACGAGGTTGTCGGAGGTTTGGACGGTGTTACTGCCAACAACGATAATGTAGGTATGTGGTTCGGGGGTACTGTTGAAAACGCCTTGAAGACTTTGAATGGAACACTTGTTAACAACGAGCAACCAGTTCCTGTGATAGTGACCAAAAATGGTTTAGGAAGTAAAATTGGTCCATTCAAGATAGGTGAAAGTCGTTCCAACGAACATGTGTTTATAGGTGACGAAACATCCGGTAACGTCACTGTAATCAATACAGACTATATTTCGATGGGCGCTTCATATTCAGATTCTGATACTAAAAATGAAGCAAAGAATAATGCAACCATATACCTTGATAGAAATGGTATTGGAAGTAAAATCGGACCATTGAAAATCGGAAGTGACAATCAAATCTTTATCGGTAATGAAAATACTGGTAACGTTACGATAATAGATACTGATTATATTTCTTTGGGTGCAGAATACAATAGCTCGAATACAAAAATAGGTGCAAAAGAATCACCAATCTTCTTGGATGTTAATGGAGTTGGAAGTAAAATCGGTCCATTGAAAGTTGGAAGTTCTGAACAAATATATACCGGAGATGAGAATACCGGAAATGTCACGGTGATAGACACTGGTTATATTTCAATGGGTGCATCATATTCTGACTCCGAAACAAAATCAGATGCAATGGAGAATGCAATGATATTCCTTGACAGTGACGGTGAGGGAAGCAGAATTGGACCATTGAAAATAAAGAAAGACTCTGACAACAAGATTTTGACATTCGGACAATCGAGACCGGTATTCAAATATAAGAGAAGAGTTTCAGACAGTAAATATTTCAGAACATTATGTACTGCAACATCTGATACTTCTATCGACAATCACAATTTCAATAGTACCGATTTAAACAAAGACATACAATATGGTACAGATGCTGTTGATTGGGAAACTATTGGTGGTGATACACACGATGTTGAACCAGTCGTAGACCCAAATATTTCATAAAATCCATAAACAATAAAATACAGAAAAATGACAATCACTTGTGGATATAATAACATAGAACTTATAAGAAGACCTTTTAAGAAAATGTCTTCAAGCCAAAACCAATCTTCAAAAATGAGGGTTGAAGAATTAGGAGATTTCAATCTTATCCCTTTAGAGACTGATTCTTTTTATAATGTGGAAAATCAAGTTTTTCCGAAAGATGGAGACACGGGTCAGATATACACTATATCTGACCCAGATGTCGGAGTACTCGTTCCACACATTGTGAAATTCGGTAGATTTCCATTGACATATAAAACCGTTGATGTTGATGATTGCATCAATATACCGGATTTCAATACAAGTGTTATAAGTCAAACAAATATCACAAATTCATCAATATTGTTGAACAATACGATATATAATGTCTTGGATTTTATATTTATACAACCTATTTTCTTAAAGACTAACAATGTCTGGTATTCTTATGTTCCTAGATATAAAATCAACGATAGTGACATGGTTTTCGAGAAAATTGAGATAACAGATTTCAACAATATGTTTGAAGAGGATGATGATTTGGAAATAAATGATGTTGTAATTTCTGACCAAAATGTTTCCGACATGAATTTTGCTCAATTTGGTATTGGTAAGAATGGATTATCTCTTAAAAACGGAATATCATATACGATAGATAGTGGTGGAAATGCCGATTTCAACATTGGTAATATAAAGAGTGATGCTCAACCATTTGCAAAAATAAAGATGAAGATTGACAACCAACCAATCACCATAAATAAAAAACTTGAAGTAAATTCATATAAAAAAGGTGATGTGTTGTCAGGAACTTCATTCACTTCATTGCTTGGAACAGTAATACAAAATGTCATTGATGAATATACGAATAAATATATTGATTGTGACACAGATGGTAATGTGCAAACAAAGAATGCAAATACAAATGGTAATTCATATTATTCATCTTATGACATAAACAATACAAACAATAATACGATTTATGTAAGATTTAAAAATACAAATACACGTAAAAATCCGACATTTCGTCTAAATGATATAGATAATGACACATATCTTCGTCAAATAATGTATAATGGTATATATGGTAATGATTTAATTAACATTCCAGAAGGATACTATAAGGTAACTCCTTTTGAAAATGCAAATACAAGAGTATGGAAATTTGAATCTGACAAACTAGTAAACTCAGTAAATACGTTCTTAAAAAAGACTTCGAGTTTTGACATTCTTATAGTAAAAAAATAATAAATAAAAAAAGACCATTCCAAGCAAATGGTCTTTTTTTTTTATTTCATAAATACATTAAATTAGTTATTTAAATACATATTGTATGTCTGGTTTTACAACAGGAAATAATAGAAATAATACGATAAATCCAAATCCGGTAAGAAGGGTTTTGAGAAAACTTTCATCATTCGGTATGAACTACAAGGATGATGTCATAAAAAATGTCCGTTCCCAAGATTTAGATTTACAAAGACAGGTTTTAAATTCATCTCCAAATTCGGCACAAGTTGGTTCTTTGAATGATGAAGCGGTACAAGTTTTGTTTGCTCGTATGTCATCTACGGACCCATCTTTGTCAAAAGGTTATTTCAACCTTTCGGAAGAAAATTATGCAAAGAAAAAAGAACAATTAAGAAGATATGCCTTACAGGATGAAATCGAGGAAATACTTGACATCATCTGTGAGGAATGTGTTTGCTTTGATGGTGCAAATAAGTTTGCAAGTGCAGCACTGAACTACAAAGTCGACCAAAATATTATGGAAGAATATAATGCAGAGTACAATAAACTCTATAATTATTTTGGTTTTTATGATACGGTTCAAGCAACAGACTATTTCAGGAAATGGTTAATAGATGGTTTTCTTGCTTTCGAAATTGTTTATAATAAAGAGCAAACTGAAATTATCGGTTTTGTCGAGCTTGACCCGGCAATGCTTACACCGGGTATCGACCCTGCAACAAATGAAAAAGTATGGTTTGTTAATCAACAAATGTCACCGAATGGCACAGCGACACAAGATAGGATATTATATGATTCACAGATTATATATCTCGCCTATGCAAAAGCGGATGCAGTTTCAAGAATATCTTATGTCGAAAGACTTATTCGTTCATTCAACATTTTAAGAACGATGGAGGCAACAAGAATCATCTGGGCTGTAACCAATGCAAGTTACAAGACACAATACATAATTCCCGTCGGTTCTGTTCAGTCTCCAAGAGGTCGTCAGACACTTGCTCAGGCAATGTCTAATTATAAAGAACTTGTAGACTTTGATTGGGATTCCGGTGAAATTAGAACCAATGGTCGTCCTATGCTTCAGTTCTACAAAGACATCTTTATGGCTTCTGAGGGTGGTGAGACCCCACAGATACAGAACTTGGGTGGTGATGGTCCAGAAATCTCAGATACAGAAACTTTAAAATACTTCCGTGACAAATTACGTCAGGCTTCAAAAATTCCAAACACCCGTTTTGAAAAAGAACAGGGCGAGGGTGTATATACACTTTCCGCCGAAGGTATCAACCGTGAAGAAATTAGATTTGCAAAATTCGTAAAAAGGCTTCGTGCAATATTCTCAGAGATTCTTTTAAAACCTCTATACATCCAGATGTGTTTGAAACATCAGGAAATCACAACGGATATAAATTTCCGTGTTAATATGGGTCTTGACTGGTATTCAGATTCATTGTTCGAGGAGAACAAGAAGATGGAATATTTACAGAAACAGTCTGATTTCATTGGTTCAATTATGAGTACACTCGTTGAAACCGATGCAGAAGGAAATCAAATCCCATACTTTGATTTTGAATGGGCGGTTCGTAAATGGTTTGGTCTGACAGATGAGGAACTTAAAGAAAATAAGAGATATAAGATGGAAAAAGAACTTCGTGCAGAAGGATACAAAGAGGAAGATATTTCTAAAATTATAGGTGGAGAACCGAAAGAAAAATTCAAACCAGTGAAGAAAAAGAAAAAGGAAGATGAAGAGGATGAAGAAGGTGGCGGTGGTGGATTCGGTGGTCTATAATAGCTAAAAAATGTTTTTCATAAATAAAGAGATAGATATAAAAAAATTATATATAAAATGAAAGAAAAAAGAGTATTGGTGGTAGAACGCTCGGGTTCTGATATCAGTTATTCTAACGAGACCGTTACTAATAATCTCGGCAAGCAAGAAGAGTCAATAGTTCTTACCGGTATATTTACAACTTTTAATGAAAAAAATCGTAATGGTAGAATATATGAAAGTGCAGACTTTCTTCCACATCTTGAAGCATTAAAAGAATCTGTTAAGAACCATACATTACTAGGTGAGTTAGACCACCCACATGGTTTTGAGATTTCACTGACAAATGCAAGTCATGTGATTGAAAGTCTTGAGTTTGACCCACAAAGAAACGCTGTTGTTGGTAAGATTCGTCTTCTCAACACTGCAAAGGGTAAGGATGCACAAGCATTGGTTAGAGATGGTATTCCTCTCCATATCAGTTCACGTGCAGCCGGTACCGTCGATGAAAGTGGTCACGTAAAACTTCAACAATTGTTCACTTATGATTTGGTTGCAGACCCTGGTTTTGCAAACGCTGTCTTATCGAGAGTGAATGAAGGGGTGGATTCAAATCCTATTTCTGATGAAACGAGAAGAATTTTGACCGAAATGAAAGAAAATTATGAAAAAGTCAACGAAGGTCTTAATCTTGTTTCTAGTTCTGAAAGTTGTGAGATTTATGAAACTAATACAGAACTTGTTCCAGAACCAGGTAAAGAAGGTAAAAAGACAGATGATTTTGGTGGTGAGCAACAAAACAAGAACACCGATAAGGCATCTAATGGTACAATAGACGATACAAATAACAAAAATAATATGGACGGAAAATATATTTCATTTGAAGATTTTCAGAAATATACTGAAAACCTATCTGAAATCATCGCCGATTTGCAGTCCGCTATTTCAAATTATAGAAATGAGTTAGAATCAGTGAAAAATGAAAAGGGTGGTACAAAACCAACCGAAACATTCCAGGATGGAAAAACTGATAATAGTGCAATTTCAAATTTGGTCACAAATAGTGTTGAAAAAAAGATAAAAGAAGTTGAGGAAAGATATGAGAATCTGAAAAAATATACTATGTATCTCGCCGAACAACTCGACAATTCTATCTCACATCAAGACTACCTTGCTGAAAACTGCAACAAGATGATTGAACACCAAGACTACATTGCTGAAAACTGCAACAAGATTCTTGAGCATCAAGACTACATTGTTGATAACTTGAATGACACAATTGGTTATCAAAACTATCTTGCAGAGATGTTGGATAAGTCTATTGACTATTCTAACATGCTTGCAGAAGAGCAAAATAAAAATATCGCTCACTCAGACTATCTCGTAGAGAAGATGAATCAAATGATTGGTCATCAAGACTATATTGCAGAAAGTTGCAATGAAATGATTGATGAAAACAACAAGTTGAATGAAACCATTCAAAAATTGAAGGATTTCGGTAACTATTTAGCAGAAGGCATGAATAATATTGTCGCTCACAACGATTACATCGTAGAGAGTTTGAACAAGAAAGAAGAAAATGCTTTGAATGAGGAACAGAATAAACAACAAATTGTTGAGGAAAAGGTTGATGAGAAAGTTGATGAGAAAAAAGAAGAGAAATTCGATTCAAAGAAATATCAGAATGACCTCAATGAAAAACTTGGAAATCTCATATCAACAGTAAAGACTCAGTATGAAGAGGCAAAGAAGAAAGAAGCCGAACAAATTACAGAGTCAAGAAAAGCCGTTGAAAATGCAAACGAGTTTATGCTTGTTAATTATATTCCAGAAAGGCTCAAAGAGAGATGGGCAAATCTTTCAGATGAGAGAAAACAAGAAATTTTGGCCGAGTCAAAGATGCTTGTTATCAACAATGCAAATGCAGCAACTTATTTCTGGAACACTCGTGATATGAGAGAAAAACAAGTTGAGATGAAGAAAGTTGAGGAACAAGTTACTGCAAATCAACAAAACAATACTATAAATGAAGGTCTGACAGAAAGACAAAAAATGATGTCCGATATGATTAAATATCGTATGAGAAGATAAAAAAAAAATAAAAAATAAGAAAGAGGTAACTAAAATGTTTCAAACTATATTCATCTGGCTAAAAGAATATGGAGTACTTCTTTTACAGTTGATAAAAACTTATGGTAAGAAAGCAGTCTCACTTATACTTTTTATAGGTGTTATTTTATTAGGAATCAGTTACATTGTGGATTATAAAACAAAAAATTCATTTGAATCTGTAATAAAAGAACAAGAAGAAATCCACAATGAAAAGTTGATTGAATCTAAAGAAGTATATAGAGACGTAAAACAAAAACTAAGGATAGTTTTAAAATCATTAGATTGTGAATACATCTATTTGATAGAATATCATAATGGTTCTGAAAATATGACGACATCATTTCCATTCAGAAAATTCGATGTCACCATGGACATCTGTAAAACTGGAGTACCATATGTAAACACATCACAACTAAAAGACGAACATATAACAAGATATGACATCTTCGACAACGAAGATTTTGTTGGACAGCAATTCACATATATCAGTAGAGATGATTTGAAAACAGTTGATTATAAGTTATACCAATTGATAGAACACAATGAAGATATTAAATGGATTTATACATATAATTTATATTATGGAAATAAACTTCTCGGTGCAGTGATAGTTATGTCATATAAACCAATTAGTTTAAAAGTTTTTATAAACCAAATGCATGATTTAGAAGATATTTTTAATTCGATTGGACGGTAAAAAAAATTTTCATAAATATAGAGAATGTGGGTAAAATACCCACATTCAAAAGCGAAAAAGTATTTTACATAAATACTAATAAGAAAAACTTGAAGTAAATAGAAGCAAAGTACTTCAGTTGACTATATACAAAATAAAAAAGAAAAAAAAAATTATGTTACAAAACGTTATTTTGAACGAAGCCGAAACTTTGAAGGCTTGGTCAGGTTTTATTACTGAGTCAACTGGTGTTACTGATAGAGCTAAGTTGACATGGATGAGCAAATACTGTGCTTATCACGATATGAATGAAAAACAACAGCTCAACGAGTCAGTAGCTGGTTATGCTCACCTTAACCCAGGTATGAACGTTGGCGGTATGGGCGACATCTATTTCCCAGGTGCTAACCCTAACAATGGTTATGATGGACAACGTGGTAGTGGTGACAACCCATTCTCACTTCTCCCTCTCGCCGTTCAGGTTGCTGCACAGACAATCGCTCTCGACCTCGTTCCAGTAGTTCCAATGCAGGGTCCTCTCGGAATCCTCCAATATATGGACTATGTTTATGAAGGTGGTAAGACAAACATCGCTCCTCGTTTCGAGGGTGAATGGCCAATGGGTAACGAGTCTAAGACTGCTCCTCTCATGGTTAAATTGACCCTTGCAAAAGAAGATGGTAGTGATTCCGATTCTGAAAAGGATATTGTAAATCACGCCGCTTCTTACAAAGAACTCCAAGAGGCTTTCAAACCTGGTTACACAACTGAGGTTGGTGAGTACAAACTTATCTTCGTTGCACTTGGTCGTATCGACGGTCGTCCTATCTTCCAGGTTCAGGAGAAATTGAGAACCAACGAACAGAAATGGAACGGTGGTGAAGGTGCAAGTCAATCACTCGCTGAAACACTTATGGGTGAGAATGCAGAACAGATTGCTGGTTACTATGTAATCGACATCGACACTGTTAAGGCTCTTGAAGATTTCATCCCTGGTTTCACTGGTGCCGGTTTCAAGAATGGTAATCCAATGTCAGCTCAGTCTTATGACAGAGCAACTGGTGAATCAACACCAAGCAACATGATGTCATTGAACGTCTTCACCGAGAAGGTAGAAGCCAAGACCATTCAGGTTAAAGGTACTATCACTCGTGAGCAAATCCAAGACCTCAAGGCTTATGGTATCGACGCTCTTGCACAGGTTGAAGCAGAACTCGTCAATGAATTGACTCAGCACATCAACCGTGAGTTGTTGAACAACATCTTTGAACTTGGTTGGAAGAACCACGAGGAAGCTCTTGCTTTCGAGGGTATCAACCTCAACACATTCTTCACAGTT
>Ga0247610_10000386_pt1 | contig 64083 bp, 41 predicted proteins | sample 174DNAGHGhighgp2_FD_193483 | JGI IMG/M metagenome (GOLD analysis project Ga0247610, IMG submission 193483) | Sheep rumen microbial communities from Palmerston North, Manawatu-Wanganui, New Zealand - 1742 DNA GHGhigh gp2 | ecosystem: Host-associated > Mammals > Digestive system > Stomach > Rumen...
TCATTTATGGCAAAGATCAAGGTGATGAAGCGTGGGGCTTGGGCTTCACGGACGACCGATATTTTGGGTTGCGTCTGCTGGCCATGCACGATGCAGGTATCACGTCATTCCTGTGAAGACCCAAAAATAATAAAGGTATTCTTAGAATGCAATGTGGAGTGGATGTTACATTCAATGCTAAGGGATTTGACATAATACGAGATGAAGGACAAATATTACGAGGTGTTTTAGGCTTCTCGTATAGCGGTCCTGGATTATATGACTTTAGACTAGATACAGATGCAGGTTTATCTGGATTAGCTTTAGACATACAAGAAGAAAAGGAGGTTTCTTATAAAGAATTAGAACAATCATATGCGCCTACTGAAGATCTTGTTGAGGAAAATATCATAGAAGAAGATAAAACCGAACAAAAGGATGGCTTCAAACAAATAGGATACCTGGATTTATCAAAATTCTCTTCACCGACAAGGATTAAAAAATCTCCAAAAGACAAGTATTCTTCAAACAATAATAGCAATAAAAAAAATTGCTTAGTTGCAGGAAAAGATTATGAAGGTATTATTGTTATGAGTGGTAGATTAAAAAAAGTTGAATTCAACGAATATCCTTATCCATTAAAGATTGAAGATGTTGAAACAAATGAATTCTATGAGGATGAAGTTGTTATATTTACGCTTCAATCAAGGCCTAATGACAAGGATTCAAGTAAAACTTTTTGGTATGCAACTAATCTACGTATAAAAGAACAATAGTTGTAAAGGCGAAGTTTTTTAGACAGAGATGGCTGTGCTGCTCCATTTGCCAATATCATATACTATCATTTGAGAACTAGAAGAAATAGTGTGCAAATGGGGCAGGACTTGATATCGTGTCACCTAATGAGGTGAGAGATATATTCAAGCAGCGAGTTGAAGATTTTGCAAAACTATACGAATAGCGTATCATCTGAGGCATAATTCTTATAAGCAAATGGTTCCAAATACAACGGAACCAATGTTCTAATAACAATTCTTTATTTCACGAAGAAAAGTGTATATCTTTGCAGCGTCAAGCCATCGACACTACCACGATGATTGATGCTGCAAACTGTTGGTAGGATTAAAATCGAAAACAATGAAAAACAAGAACACACAAAACGAAATGAACAATTCAGGAAAGGAAAACAAGAAGATGATGCAGAAAGCAAACCAAAAGCGTATTCAAGCTGAAGCTAACGCTCGTAGAAAGATTGCAAAAAGTTGGGTTCTTCTGGCAAAAGGTGTCAAATACAAAAAGGCTGCCATTAAAGAATCATGCGACCGTTTGACTCAGATTTTAGAGGATGAACTCTTTGACGGCATTCTTCTCAACTTACATGGGCGCAATGGCATGAAGTCCTATAGTTGCCAAAAGCGAATCCTCCGCCGCATAGTTGAAAAGCGTCAAGCTCAGTCAGCACATCGTCTGGTCGGCAAAAGTGATAACAGGTTTGCAAAACAAATGCAACTTCACTGCGCAAGCCGAAGTCTAAAACAATTACAACAATATCAACTATGCTCTTGATATAAAAAGGCATTGGTTCTCATCAAACAAATGGTTCCAAATAAATAGGAACCAATGTTCTTATCAAAGGATTTGAAAAACAACAAAAAGAATTGTATTTTTGCAAAGCAATTCCGATAGAGTTGTTTTTAATAAGAGAAATAGAAGCTAAAAGTCAAACCACAAAAAACGAAGAAAGCTATGATGAACAAATCGCTTCAACTCATTGCATCAAAAAGCCTTCCTGCCCTCTCGGGCGAGTCATTAACCTACAATGCTGCCAAGAACGTTTTCCTTACACTTGGTTACACCAGTGCGGCAAACAATACGTATTTTAAGGCAATTCGCTTTTCTAATCGTCTTGCGGTGTATTATGACATAGGTCAAGGATATGCACGAACGTTCCTCAACGGCATTACCTTGTTTTGTTGGAATGGTAAAAAGGCACATATCATTGCCCAAAAGTTCTGGGGAGGTGCTAACTGGGTGGATTTCTCTGAATACTTTGCTAAGCAACAAAGTATCTTGATGCTCAAGGACTTCTTGGCTGGACAGCTCAAAATGCAAGGAGCTCATGTAAGCGAACAAGAGATACTTGCTTTCTCTCGCAACATGATAGAGGAAACTCAACGTAAGCAACTTGCCTAAGTTGCTTACGACTATGCGAAATGCTTAACGAATATATTAACCCTTAAAAACAAACAAGACTATGGCAACATTGACAAAAGCAATCAACAAGAACCTGTTTGACAGCATCCTGCCAACATTTGGTAATCCACGTGTTCATATCCCAGTCTGGGATGAAGGACAGAAGATGTTTATTTGTGACGAACACGAGAGCAACAGCGGACATCGATACTACATTGGTATTCGTTTCTGTGACCGTATTGTAATCGTCGAAAAGGTTGGGCTCTATCATAACTGGACCTATATTGACAGCATTGAACTCTATGCCTTCAATGGTCAGAAGATGGAACTGATTCAGAAACGCGACTACGACAAGGAGTATCGCAACGAAGCATTTATCCGACAAGAATCAGAGCAGATGGTGAAAGATTATCTGACTGGCGTGATGAAAGCTCAACGTATCTACATGTCAGCAGAACAGATTGCGACGCAAGCTTCTGAATTCGTCAACGGATGCTACAAAAGTTTCCTTGCCCCCGACTTCAACACTCGTTTAACCCAAATACTTCCTAAAATTGAACAGCGATAACAATGGAGAACATGATTGATACAGAGAACAAGCAGCAGGTGATGGCTTATGATTTGATAGCCAATACCAACAGTAGTTTTTTCCTTACTGGTAAGGCAGGAACAGGTAAGACAACATTCTTGCGTAACGTGCAAAAGATGGTAGATAAGCAGTTCGTCACATTGGCTCCTACGGGTGTTGCAGCTATCATAGCTGGTGGCGATACCATTCATTCGTTCTTCGGATTGCCGATGGAGGTATGTACACCTGGAACAATGGGCAAGATGAGTGAGGCAAGAATAATGACGTTGATTCATACTGACACCATTATTATAGATGAGGTGTCGATGGTACGATGTGACATCATGGATGCCATTGATTACACCATGCGTAAAGTGCTTCGATCAACTCTGCCATTTGGAGGAAAGCAAGTAATCTTCGTTGGTGATATGTTCCAGTTGCCGCCAGTTGTCAAGCAGGGCGCAGAGCGTGAACTGATGCACGACCTCTACCATACCGATGACTTCTTCTTTTACAAAGCAGATGCCATCAAGCGAATGCGACTTGTGAAGATAGAGTTCCAGAAGGTGTACCGTCAGGAAGACAAGGATTTTCTGAATATCTTAGAGAATGTGAGAATGAACAGAGCTACACCCAAGAATCTGATGCATCTGAATGAGCGTGTATGTCAACCAACAAAGGAGGATGGGATGGTAATTACGCTGGCATCGATTAACAGAACGGCTGACAATATCAATCAACAGTGTCTGTCAGAGATTGATGCAGAGGAGTACATCTATGAAGGAACGGTACAGGGGAAGTTTGATGAGAAACGCTTCCCTGTAGATATGAACCTAAAATTGAAAGTGGGTGCTCAAGTGATGTTTACTCGCAATGATCAGCAAAAGCGTTGGGCAAATGGAACCATAGGCACGGTATCAAAATTAAGCCAAGACGAGATACAAGTGACTTTGGATAATGGCGAAACATACGATGTGCCTTGTTGTTCTTGGGAGTCATACAGTTATGAGTATGACAAAGAGGAACGTAAGATGAAGAAGGAACTCATGGGTACCTTTACCCAATATCCACTACGATTAGCATGGGCCATCACGGTGCATAAGAGTCAGGGAATGACTTTTGAAAAGATGTATCTTGACCTGAGTCGTGGTATGTTTGCAGCAGGTCAGCTCTATGTGGCATTGAGTCGTGTGCGTTCTCTTGGTGGCTTGTTCCTCTCACGCCCTATCATTCCTCAGTATGCCCATACGAGTCGGGAGGTGTTGCAATATGCTAACGACTATAACGACGAGCAAGTGATCAACAGTGAAATCGAGAGTGGGAAGGCTGTGTATCAGTTGTTGGCTCATCATGACTACGATGAGGCTGCAAAGCAATACCTGCTATTAGTGCAGAAGAAGGCAGAGGCTAGTGACATCAAGGAGGCGATGCAACAAGCCAAGCGATTTCTTGATACCGTTGTCTGTGATGAGCAGCTCTATGGATGTATAGATAATGTGCCAACTCGACTGAAGACTGTTGACCATTGGGCATCCAATTTCCTTGTAGCCTTGCTTAGTCTCTATGCTGGTGAGTATGAACAGGCTTTAACGTATGTGGATAGCGTGTTGACACTGCATCAATGTCAGGAGGCTCTCTATGTAAAATCACGTTGTTTGGCAAAACTTGAACGTTATCAAGAGGCGGATACGGTGAATGTGCTGATGGGCGATGTCTTTGACATGTCAACACCTGATGTCAAAGTGTTATACATGATAGCTATGCTCAATGAATTGTATATCGGTGACAATGGTCTGAACTTGATGCAGGAATTGATTAAAGCCAAACCGAAATACGATAAGGGTATCCTGTCACTTCGCTACCTGATGAAACGGAAAGGATTGGAACTAATGAAGAAATCAGATGTGTCATGCGAGTTGGTGGATGATTTCAATTCGGATATTGCAGAGGAGGAGTTTGTACAGATATTGCGAACGGCTCGCAAGAAAGCACCCAAGGCGGTAGAATGCTTGTTGAGACTGATTAAAAAACAGGAGTATGACTAATATACAATGAAATATTCCTACAAAATTTTTTCGTGAAAAATCTCAAATTAGATGTGAAGAAAGCAGAATTGTTGTGTTTCCGATGTGAAAATATGGTTTTTTGCTCGTAATATATATAGTTATTGCCGTAACTATGTATGTTACGAGCGTAACTATATATGTTAGCGAGCTAACTATATATGTTATGAATGCCTAAAAATGATGTTATTTCTGCATAAATCCATCCAATATGTGTGCATAAATATACGGTCGGATTTTTAATGCCTTGTAAATCATGTGGTTATGAATAAGGCAAAAAACAACGTTTTTTGAACCGACGGAAAGGTTGATGGAAAATATCGCAAAATAGAGAGCCCTTTTTGGCACTTTTTATTGACAAATTGAAGGAGTGGCTATTTCAAGATTTTGTCTCACGACTTAGGTGCTAAAACCCAAGTCGTGAGACAAATTAAGTGTGGCTTTTTGCTCAGAATCTTTCTTTTTATCTCTTGCAAGGCGACTCGTCACCATACAGGAAGGATGGTTGGTAGCCGCCAGCGTCGATGACGAATTTCTCAAAGACAATGGCTGGATCTTCGGGATGAATGGTGAGTGTATGAACGTCTTGATGGGGGAGGGAGAAGGTACGAGAGGTTTCTATCACTCTCCTTGCCACGGTGGGATAGAAGATGGAATAGATGTTTTCCTTTGCCTCGTTCAGACGGTCGTTGAATACCACTCTCTGTGGCTCACCATTGTCGAGAGATACGGTGAATGCCAATCCTCCCTTGTTGAGATAGTCGAGGGTAGATTTCACAACGACATATACTTTTACCGATTCTGGTTGCTTTCCGTTCAGTGAGAACTGATAGTTGAGGGCAGCATTTCCCGTTTGTTGGGTATAAGGCATCAATGCCAATCCGCTGCGCGTCCTTCCCATGTATGGTATTACCGTCCATGATGTTTGGTCGGTAGCGGTAGCCGTGTGGTAGTGCTCAGCCTCCATCACCACCATTCCGTTTTTCTCTGTGAACGAATATCCGCCGTTTCCATTTTCCACCTTTCTTACCATAGGCATTCTGTCGGCAGGGAAATTATCGTTCCACGACGTATATCCAATGTGTTTTTGCGTCATCATCCCGTTCCATTTGCCGTTGGCAAAGTCGTGGTTATAGGCAGCGCATAGCAGGGAGTCACGCACGAATGCCTCACGTACCCTTTCAGCCCAGATGTTGGCATCAGGATTGTTTTGTGCAGCCAACGAGAGATTCATGGCTTGCGCGTAGTACATTTGGTGGACGTTAGACATAGCCTGTATGGGGAACAGGATGATTTGTTGGTAAGCATCGCGATACTGTTGGGGCAAGGTAAGATATTGGCGCAGAGCCTCCGCTTCCAGTCGCATATATTCGTCAGCCACTTGTTTCCATTCGCCAGTCTCCACGTTATACGTTTTCGCCTCCAACATCTCTGCGGTAGAACGTCCGGCATATTTGTTGCAAAGGTTGAGGATGCGTGCTGCTTCTGCTGCCTGCTCCTTGCCAAACTGTTGCTCACAGAAACGCAGGGTATGGTCGGTGATGTTGTTGGCTTGAAATTCTCTTGGTTTCCATGCCATGTTCATAAACATCGTGATGGGATACTCCATGGGCTTGAGGTCGCCCACGTTGAGAATCCACATGCGCTCAATACCATAGTCGTAAGCCAAGGAGAGCTGTTCCCACATGTTTTGCGTGGGAGTAACGTTTAGCCATTTCGTGTTGCGAGGAGCGCCAACGTAGTCAACGTGGTAATACAATCCCCAACCACCAGGATGCTTGCGCTCCTTGGCATTTGGCACTCGCCTGACGTTGCCCCAGTTGTCGTCGCAAAGCAAGATAAGCACGTCGTCTGGCACACGCATACCTTTGTCGTAATAGTCGAGCACCTCCTTGTACAATGCCCACACCTGTGGTGTTTTGTTGGCAGGTTTTCCCGTTACTTTCTTGATGATGTTGCGTTGGTTTTCCACTACCCGTTGCAGCAGTTTTGTGTCAGCCTCTTCGCTCATGGCTTCGTCACCGTCGCCACGCATACCGATGGTAACGATGTCGTCAGTGCCTTTCATGCGCTCAATGCCCTCACGGAAGAACTGGTCGAGCTTCTGTTGGTTGGTCTGGTAGTTCCATGCTCCCCATTCCTTTCGTTTGCGAGCATATTCCTGGTGGTTGCGTGCCATCGGCTCGTGATGGGATGTGCCGATGATAATGCCCATCTCGTCTGCCGTCTTCGAGTTGAGTGGGTCATCAGCATAGAAAGCCCAACTCCACATGGCTGGCCAAAGGAAGTTGCCTTTGAGTCGCAATATCAACTCAAACACCTTTTCGTAGAAACGGTGGTCACCGTAATTGGTGCCAAACGTATTCTTCACCCAAGAGGTGAGGCATGGAGCCTCGTCGTTGAGGAAGATACCCCGATAGCGCACGGCTGGTTCACCGTCAGTATATTCTCCACGCTTGACAAACAACTGCCCATGTTTCTCGATGGGTACGTCAGCCCAATAATACCAAGGAGAAACGCCTATCTGTTGTGACAGTTCATAAATGCCAAACACGGTGCCTCGCTTGTCGCTGCCCGCAATCACCAGTTGGTTGTCAATGGTCTTGATGATGTATTTCTCCGTCTTTCCCTTGAGGTCGTTAAGGAGTCCTTTCTTCACCCAAGAGTCGATGAGGCTATTGCTGCCCACCGTTCCCACTACGATGGCAGATGCAGGGTAGTCCTTCGGCAAAGCTGTGATGATATTGGGTTGATGTCCCGTTACTTGCTGCATGTCTTTTTGAAAGGCATTCAAGGCACGAGTTACACACGAATGTTCCTTTGCGGATAGGCAGAGGGGCAATTCGTGTATGGGTAATACATTCTCTTGTTGGCTGAAAACCACAAACTGTGGTGCAGCCAATAATTGTGTAGTTGTTGCAAGCAGAAGCAATGCAAGTGAAAATATTTTTTTCATGGTATAGTGTAGTTTATGTTTATCAGTGAACACTAATTAGACCAACGTACAAAGATACGAAGTTTTTTTTGATATATTTACAATTGTGTATAACTTTTTATTTGATAGAGACAGAATAGGTTTTACCTGCCGTGGTAAGGATGTCGTATTCGTAAACTTTGCCAATGTCGATCAATGGGAAGGAAGACAGTTTGGAAGAAACAAGGGGAGTCTTGACTTCTGCCTTCTTGAGCAGTGGGTTATCTACCTCACCATGTGCCTCTTTCAGTTGTTTCCCCTTCAAGGGAACGTATGAACGTAGGCGAAGGGTTCCGCCGAGTTTAGAAGTGATAGTAGCCTTCTTCAACTGTCCATTCTCCCAAGTCATGTTTACTATGAATCCTCCACGTGTACATAGTCCTTTTACATTACCATTTTTCCATGCGTCGGGCAAAGCCGGCAAGAGATGTACGGCACCATCGTGACTTTGCAGAAGCATCTCGCAGACACCAGCAGCACAACCAAAGTTGCCATCAATCTGAAAGGGAGGATGAGCATCGAAGAGGTTGGGGTAGGTTCTACCGTTGGGATATTGGCGAGCCATATTGTCATTGGGCAATAGATGAAGCATGTTTTGGATAATCTTAAACGCATGATTGCCGTCGAGCATCCTTGCCCAGAAGTTAATCTTCCATCCCAAGCTCCATCCTGTAGCCATGTCGCCTCGTTGCTTGAGGGTATTGGCAGCAGCGGTGAAGAGTTTGGGGTGAGAATAAGGAGAAATCTGGTTGGAGGGATAGAGCCCATAGAGATGAGAGATGTGACGGTGCTCGTCCTTGGGATCGTCAGCGTCGATGAGCCATTCTTGCAGTTGTCCATACTGCCCAATCTGCATGGGAGGGAGTTTGGCAATGGCTTGTCGAAGTTGATTTTGGAAATCCGTATCGTTGACGTTCAGAATCTCTCCAGCTTGGAGAGTGTTGGAGAGTACGTCAAATGCTATCTGGTTGTCCATCGTAGAACCAGCCGTGACGGTGGTTCCCTTCCCTTGCGGACCGTGTTCGGGAGAAACGGTGGGAACCGTCATCAGCCATCCCCATTTGGGATGCACCTGCATATAGTCCAGAAGGAATTGGGCTGCACCTTTGAGGATGTCGTAATTCTTTTTTAGGAAATCCTTATCGCCCGTATAAAGATAATGCTGCCAGATGTGAGTGGTGAGCCAAGAGCCACCTGTGGGAAACATTCCCCATGTTGTACCGTCAACAGGTCCTGCTATGCGCCAAAGGTCGGTATTGTGATGAGCAACCCATCCATTGCAACCATACATTTGTTTGGCAGTGACGGCACCAGTCTCGCTGAGGTCGCGTATCATGCTGAACAATGGTTGTTGTGTTTCAGCAAGATTACTTATCAGCGCAGGCCAGTAGTTCATCTCAGCATTGATGTTGATGGTATATTTCGAATCCCAAGGTGCATTCATCTTATCATTCCACACACCTTGAAGATTGGCGGGTTGTCCGCCAGGTTGTGAGGAAGAAATGAGCAAGTATCTGCCATATTGCATCATGAGCGATACCATATCCATATCATTGCCATCGGCAAAGGCAGCCAATCGTTTGTCAGTCTCTAAAGAAGAAGCCTTTGATTTGGCTAAAACGAGAGACACACGGTCGTATTGCTCACGGTATTTCTTGATATGGTCGGCAAGTATTTGCTTGTAGCTCTTGCCCATGAGAGAAAGGAGTATCTCATTGTTTTTTTGTATCGGGTTACCACTCACGTCATGGTAGTTGACGTAGTTGGTGGCAGCAGTGATGTAAATCGTAGCAAAAGAAGCATTTTCCAAGCAAACAGACTTTTCTTTCCCAATTAAGTCTCCGTCAGATTCTATATATATGTGTGATTCAGCTTTCAGTCCTGCCTTGATGCCTTCTTGGTCAACACCATCCACCGTTACCAAAAAATCATGATGGTCTAAGCCGTTTGCAGGTCTTGGGACCAATCTGCCTTCCAATGCTTCTATGTGATGTTTCAAAGGACTATCAAACGTCAGTTCAAATGCCAATGCCTTTTTTTTATCAGCCGAAAGACGAATGATAATGGCATTGTCGGCTTGCGATGCAAAAGCCGTTCGTTGGTATTTCACATGATTGTAAATATAAGAAGTTGTGGCAGTGGCATTGCCCAAATTCAAAGCTCGTTGATAGTGGGTTACGTCTTGGTGTCCGAATTTCATCTTCACGCTTCCCAAAGGTAAGAAACGCATTCCATGAGGACCTTTGACGAAATACTTATCTAATAGTGCATGAGCTTCCTTTTCCTTATCGTTGAATATTAGGTCTCTCACTTCCTGTAAGTGGTCCTTCGATTCAAGGCTATTGTTGTTGTGAGGCGAGCCCGACCAAAATGTCTCTTCATTGAGTTGGATTTCTTCCTCGTTGGTTCCGCCATATACCATCGCTCCTAAGTGGGAGTTGCCGATGGGTAATGCTTCCAACCAATGTCGGGCAGGTTGTGAATACCACAATTTATGTGATTGTTGTGCCATTGCCAAGTAAATGACATGAGAGAATGCAATCAATAATAATAGTCTTTTCATGTTTGTTCAAAGATTGATGGATAGTTATAAATGGATGCGAATTGTCTTACCTTGATAGTTGACGGTCTTTGTTTGACCGTTATGAAGTCTCACGTGGAAAACTCGCTTTTTGGACATTCCCTGATAAGTTCCCTTACGTTTGGCTATCGTGAGTTGATGGCGAGAATCGTTCCAATCGAACGTAATCTCACTACGCTCACCTTGTTCGTAACGGTTGTTGAAACCTTCATCCTCATAGAGCGTGAATGTAGCATTCTCGCCTGGGTAAACCCGAATTTCCAAAGGAGCGTCAGCATACTGTGAAGCATATTGCTTGTCGATACTCATGGGAAGGATACTGCCAGCCTTGACAAACACTGGGATGTGAGAAATATCAATGTCTGTCGTAACGGTCTGCCCGCCATCATAATGCTTACCCGAACGATAGTCGAACCATCCGGAAGGGTGGACGGGAAGATACGTGTTCCAAGTAGCATGGGGAGCATTCTTGTCCATTGCCTCCGTTACAGGACTCACCAAGAGCGACTTTCCAAACATGTACTCATAATTCTGTTGTAGGGCTGTATTGTCGTGAGGGAAGTCGAAGACAAGAGGGCGCATCAATGTACTTCCAGCCAGTGAGACCGAAGCTGCATTGGAATAAATATATGGTATCAGGCGATAACGCTCTTGCAAGCATTGAGAGATAATGGATTGTGCCTCGCTGCCATATCGCCACGGCTCTGTATCGCTCATGTAACCATGTACACGCATCATGGGCAGATATACGGCTGTCTGTATCCAGCGTAACATTCGTTCAATGTATTCAGGATTGTTGTATTGGTCTCTTGGACGGAAGAATCCACCTGCGTCATACGTCCACCACGGTATTCCTGCAGCTTGCAATCCCAATCCTGCTGTTATCTGATGGCGGAATGTCTTCCAATCGTTGCCCACATCGCCCGACCATAGGGCAGCTCCGTAACGCTGAATGCCGGGGAATCCACAACGTGTAAGAATCATCGAACGCTTATTCGGTGCATCTTGGCGCAATCCCTCGTAAACGGTCTTATTGACAAGGAGAGGATAGACGTTTCTTACTACGTCACCATCCAATTGTCCGTTCATCACCTTTCTGCCTGTTAGGTCATCGTTTTCTGGCTCTGTAGCATCTTGCCACCATGCGTCTATGCCCAATGGCAATAATCGCTGACTGAAATTCTTCCAATAGGCAGAAGCTGCCTGTGGATTGAAGAAGTCTATCCAATCAGTCTGTGGAATGTAGTAATTATCGTGGAGCATTTGCTTGCCCACCTCAGAGTTTTTGTCAATCTTCGACCACACCGACACCATTAGTCTCATGTTCATTTGATGCAAGCTGTCGGTCATGGCTTTGGGCGATGGGTAATGTGTCTCATCAAATTGCATGGAGTTCCAACCATATTTCCCCCAATACTGCCAGTCTTGTACTATTACGTCGATGGGCAGATGTTCTTGGCGGAATCGATTGGCAGTGGTCAATATCTCTTCTTGTGAATGGAACCGTTCCCTGCAATGGATATAACCCATAGCCCAGATGGGCAGCAGAGGCACGTTGCCCGTTACTTCACGATAAGATGCGATGATGTCATCTGGTTTTCCCACGAAGACGGTATAATCTACCGCATCAGATACGGGTGAATGAAAGACGGTTTCATCTTTCACTTGGTGATAGTATAGGGTAGGGCGGTCGCCATTTGATAATTCAGCCGTAAGATGATGCTTGCCCTCTTTCAGGTAAACGATGGTAGAAGCTGTGGGCGGCAACCAGAGGTTTTGCATGTCTATCACAACTTTCCCGTCAATGCTTAGTTGATGTCTGCGAGCCATCTTCTGTCCTACGTCTAACAGTAGTGCATAGTTGCCTGGTTCGGTGATGTTGATGTAGGCATCATAGATATTTCTTTCTCTTACTTCCTGTTTTCCTCCTTCAGTAGAGGTGACGTTGACAGTCTCGCGTCCACTGCTTCCCTCTTGCTTGACAAATGATACATACTGACTGGATGGATTAAACTCTGTCAGTCCGTAGTTGTTCCATAACAATCCGTATCCCTTGTTGGAGATCATCATTGGGATGGAGATTTGCGTGTTGACTTGTGTCAAACGACGAGAGAGTCCTCTCACGTTATGATAACCGTCTTGGAACTGTCCGAGTCCAAAGAGATATTCATCCTTCGGAGACGAGATGGTGAGCGTAGCTTGACCTTGTTTCCATTCGTGTGAAGTGGCGGTGAAAACCACTTTACCATTCTTGTCTTTCACGTAAAGTCGTTGGTTCTCGTTGTCTATCTCAACCGAAATGTCATGCTTTACTTCCTGGTCTTTAACGTAAACCCATTCAGGAAGATTGTTGTTGACTTCTTTTTCAAGATACTTGATTCTTACGGCGTTGTTTGCCAAGTAAGTCAGTTGGATTGTACCCTTGCCAAAGGGTAACTGTTCTGCTCGTAAAGATAAGAGCATTGTTAAGAAGAATAATAGAATGAATGATTTTTTCATATTGATTTGATACGCTAAGATTATTATTTGGCAACGATGACAAACCCACCCCGTGGTTGGCAATCGATGGATTCGGGAATGGCATCGATAGTTTTGATGTCCCATTTATTGGCGTTGGGATTTTGCCTTGTTCTTGGTTGGTCGGCAATCATGACAACATCACTTGAGGAGATGAAGTCGTGAGGGAGGAAAAGAGTCTTTATGCCGTCTGTACCGTTAATTCCTGCAATAAACCAAGTGTTCCCATGACGACGAGCCATGACGACGCTCTCGCCAGGGTATCCTGACAACAGTCGCGTTTCATCCCAAACGGAAGGAAGAGTAGAAAGAAAATCCTGAATCTCTTGTGGTTGGGCGAAGTAACTTTCTGGCTTGTCTGCCAAATGTTGCAATCCTGACTCAAAAAGTATCGTAAGAGCCAGTTCATGAGCATTAGATGTAATGTGTGGATGTTGTGAATCGCTAAACGTACATGGTGTATAATCCATCGGACCAATAACATTTCTGGTGAAAGGCAACGTGGCGTTGTGGGAAGCAGCCTTGCTTGTAAAGGTTGGAACATTGTTGTACCACTCTGCTCCATACACTCCTTCGGTGGATAAAAGGTTGGGATAAGTACGCTGCCAGCCTCTGGGAATCGTTGCTCCGTGAAAGTTGATTAACAAGTGATGTTTTGCTGCACATTCCAACAAATCGATGCAATAGTCCATATTCATTTGGTTGTCACCAGAGAAGAAGTCTATCTTTACTCCAGCCACTCCCAAACGTTCACACCATGAAAATTCCCGTTCACGATCCTCTGGCTTATTCAAACGAAACTTTGGTCCTGGGGCTCCGTTTATCCATCCTATGGAAGAATTATACCAGATTAATGGTTTTATACCTTGGCTTTTAGCATAGTTGATGGCATCCTCTATGCTCTTTCCGTCTTTCATTTCGTCCCATTCAGCATCTATTAGCACATAAGGTAAATGTAGAGTTACCGCCATGTCAACGTACTTCTTGATGATGTTGAGGTCATTGCTTCCGTGGTTATATGCCCAATAAATCCATGACACTACTCCAGGATGAATCCAACTGGTGTCTTGAAGTTGATTGTCATTGGAAACATCGGTAATCAATGTCGATTCCACAATGTCAGCCAATGTTCCAATGATGGCAACACGCCAAGGAGAATGCCAGTCGCCAGTAAGTTGGCATTCGTTTTGGTCAGGACAAACACGATACAACTCTTTGTCTTTGTCGTTTCTCAAACAAGAGGCACTTTGTTGGCGTTCGATGTTAGCTTCTGAAAGAAGGGCAAACACTCCATCTACAGGTTCTATCAACGAAGGATAGCCCCATCGGTTGTTTTCTCCATTCCTTCTTGAAGGTGGAGGAGTGCCCGTTGTAGAGAGAGGGAAGAATCCTTCATAGCTATCAGTCCATTGTTGTATCCATCTGCGAGTTCCCTCTGATATGCGGTAGGTAGTAAGTTCTTTGGTAATTCTCTCGCCTTGTAAGCCAGACAACTCATAGCGAAAGGCAATCCCGTCATTGTATAGTCGAAAGACTAATCGTACGGTTTTTTCTTGCTGGTCTTGATAGAGACATACGTATTCGTTGGCTTGGTTGTTGCATAGGAGGCGTTTGCCAGCTATCATGTTATAGCTTGTTTGTATGCGAGAAGACTTGGAAATCTTCTTGAGCGTCAAGTGCTGTCCTGCGGATGTGGTTTCCATTCCCACTTCTGATAGTTCTAACACTTGAAGCTTATTCCAATATACGACGTATCCTTCTCCCTTTCTTTCTATCGTCAGTTTTTTGTTAGGCGATACCATTTTCTTGTTTTTTGCACTCCATCCACAGAGTGCTATCAACCATGTCATCAGGAGAATCAATGTAAATTTTTTCATACGGGTAGGGTATCTTGTTTTTTGTTTATGATGATGCAAAGATAATAAATATTACCGTATTTTTCCTTATGAGATGTAACAAATGCTATCGGGAATGTTACATAATAAAAAAGGTTCTCCGAAGAGAACCTCACTTACGTATTCAAAGAATCGTTTGTATGTCTTTAATGACAAGATGATTAAAGTTTGTCAATCCATTTCTTTACTTTCTCCTTGCCATCACGAACTTCATGGCCATAGATGGAGAAACCCTTGGTGATGTTAGCTTTCGGGTAAGCCTTCTTCACATCCTCTACACAGTTGCCCAATCCGCTGCCCTCATGGGTGGTGAAAGGAATGATGGTTTTACCTGAGAGATCGTATTTTTTGAAGAAGGTGAACATTACCTGTGGATATGTACCCCACCATACAGGACCGCCGATGAATATGGTGTTGTATTGGTCAAGGTTGTCTATTCCTCCTTCAAAGGGAGGCAACTCGCCTTTTTCCTGTTCTTCTTTGGCAAGGTCACACAAGGGCTTGTAAGCCATTCCGTCATACTTGTTGGTCTTGATTTCAAATTGGTCGGCTCCCGTAAACTCTGTGATATAGTCAGCAACGATTTTCGTATTGCCTACCTTGATGTTTCCCACGGAGTAGTTGTCTCCTGCATGTGAGAAGAATACTACCAAGATTTTACCACCGTCCTTTTTCAAGGAAAAAACTTGTTCTTCTGTCTCATTTTGTCCTTCTTGTCCTTCCGTGGTGTTGGGAGCAGCTTTGCCCGTACATGCGGTTGAAATCAGCATACTCAGTGCCGATGCGAAAAGATACTTCAGTGTTTTCATGATTCTTTCTGTTTATATGTGATTATATGTTTTGTTATTATTTCGTTTGCAAAGATATTCAAATCTCCCGTAATAAATGTTACCTATATTACGGGAGATTTTACCAATTTTGTAGAAAGAGACGTGGCTTAGGGATGAGGGGTTTCTCTCGTCACTTGAATAAACACGGGACCTAAAAGCCCAGAGGGTAAAAGGGGCGAATCTTTCTCAAAAAACTTGAAAGAGACCACAGCCTTGCGATGTCTGGAAAGACGAGGCTGATTAAGGCGCAACCAGTCGGGTACACGTTTCATGAATCTACCTGCTACAGGCTTACCTGGAGCGTAATCATATACGAATGGCTCATCCCATTCCATGTCGTCTTCCCATTGTTCGTCGCCAATCATACGGTTTGGCCATAGGTTGGTAACGGCAATCTCCAATCGGTTTTCTCCTTTTATGATATAAGGAGTAATGTCACAACGGAATGGCTTCTTCCAAAGATGAGCGACGGGCTTCCCGTTGATACTTACTTGTGCGAGATTCTTCACAGTACCGAGATGCAAGACGTATCGAGCCTTTTTGTCAATGCGTTTGATGCGGAAAGTCTTGTCGTATGTGGCTGTCCCCGAGAAATACTTGATACCAAACATCTCATGCTCATTCCAGGGCAATAAACTGTCAATGACAATGCTATTGGGAGCATCCCATCCTTCGGGGAAATGAAGAGTCCATTGTCCTTGTAGAGTGAGACGTTCTTTTTCGTAACTTGTATAGGCAGTGTCAGTGCTTTTTTGTTGGGTGGTGGAATTCCTGAAGATGATGAATACTGCCTGGTGTTCATCGAAAGGTAGAGTTAGTTGTGTTTTCCCATTCTCGTAACTCCATGATGAAGCATTGCTCAATTCTCCCGTTTCGGGCAACCAAATCTCAGGTTGATAACCAGTAGTCTGGATGTTGATGGTTGAAACGAAGGCTGAATCGAGCGAATTGGCAATAAAGTAAATATGTGCATTGGCTTCTTGGCGATGAGTCCAAAGCAGTGCGTCTTTCTTGTTGGTATTTACTGAATAGGTAAGTGATGGAGTGGGGCAGGTGTAATCATCAACCCATTGTCCACGTTGCAATAATGCTTGGCAGCGTGAGAAATATTGGAATAAGAGTTGTGCGTATCCACTCTTCCACCATGTCTGTCCTGGAGTCCACCACGATCCCCATTTGCCAAATGTCATTCCAGGTACTGCTTGTGTCCATGGATTTTGTGCGCCAGCATGAAGCATGAGATGGTTTACTCCATGGCTGAAAGCACGGTCTGCCAAGACCTTCTGCGAGGCTGGGTCTTCTTGCCAAGCTGCCAATGGCCAACACGTGAATCCTTCTGCATAGATGTCTTGTAGTTTCAATCGATGGGCTGTTCTTGTATGGCGAGGTAAACTGGGCCATCCCCAATTAGGCTTGGTCCAAAATTCGGTGCAAAGCAAATCGTTGGGTAACGTTTTCGCTATTGCTTCAGTGTTGATGGGATTGAAGGGCTTTGAACTGTTGGTTCCGTAGGGTTGGTAAAGCAACTTTAATCCATGTTGATGAGCCAGTTCTGCCATGTATCCATAATAGTTTTCGGTAAACAATTCAGTGCCTGTCTTGGCGAAGTCTGCAAAGAATTGTTTTGAACGTTCCGTGCTTTCTACCGTGATGCCTGTCATGACTGGCAACCATTTTAATAGGTCGTATCCTCGTCTATGACTAAATTCCTCGGGCATCAGAGGTGTCCACGATTGTCCTCCTGCCTCATAACTGTCAATCTCGATACGTTGAAAAGTAGTACCGTTCTTACTCTTCTCCAAGTTGAGCAATAATTGTGGATAACTATTCCAATAATGATTTACGGCTTCCTTGCTCATCTTGTCGCATTCCAGGCCTACTCCTCCAAATGGTGCAGTCGCCTCGTTGGTCTTACCATTGGTGGTATAGCCAAAGCGTATGATGCGACATGCTTCTCTCCTGTTGGAATGTATTTCATCGGTAGGAGAAAATACTTCAATGTCTGATAATTTGACGATGCTGTCTGTTGGCATTATCAACACGACAATATCTTGATAGAAGCTCCAACGTGGATCTACCTCTGGTTGGCGTGGTAGGATAAACTTCCTTGTTTTTCCCTTTCGCATGGCAGGAATGGTGTCTTCTGTCCATATCAACTTCAGCATGGAATATTGTGGCTCAACGGAGGGATAGGCACTTGATGACCAACCTGGGCAGTTGTGCGTTCCGAAGGAGAGTCCTAATCGTTGACATTCATTGATGGCGTGACGCATGAGTGCTTTCCATCTGTCGGAACCGATGGCGTTTGTCGTGTCACGGATAATACCTTGCATCGGTCCTCCCACATGAAACTGCTGTACGCCGCCCAAGCCTGCTTGCTGGTAAGCCTCAAGGTCAGATGTAATCCCTTCTTTAGAAACCAACCCATCCATCCATTGCCAGATGATTATTGGCCGTGCTTCTTGTGGAGGATTTAGGAATGCCTCTTCAATGCTTTGTGCCAATGAGGTCATTGGTATGAGTAGGGAGATTGCTAATAAGACTGAAATCTTTTTCATGGTGCTTACTTGGAAGAACGTGATTGTTTCTTGGCAAACTGAGCTGCACGTTGAGCTATGTTTTCGCAGAGCTGATGGCGATAGAGCCAAATCTCACGTGAGTGGTAATTGCCTTGTTTGCCGATGAGAGGCAACACGTAGTCAGTGGCAGTAAAACCTTGGACAAACAACAGATTGGTTGCCTCGTCAATATGAATGGTAAGAGTGTCTTTTTTCTGCTTGTCTATAGGAACTAAAGGAGATGGCTCAGTGATGAGAGTGGCAGCTTGTCCGTCTGTGCGCCAGTTGACAGGATTGATGGCTATGGCACTCTTTTCCCAACCATTCATGGCGCTATTGGCATCTTTTACGGAGTTGTAGCAGATGGTAACTCCCGTATCGTCAGCACTGCGAGCGGCAACGATATGTTTGTTTGCATCTAACATCTCCTGTGAAATAGTAACTCCTAATGCGTAGGCGGCAATCATCCTCTGATAGGTGTTCTCATCCATCTCTTTCATTAGTTCCAACATGATTTTCGCTCCTTGGCTGAAGCCAGCTAAGATAAACGGGCGACCGTGGTTCAGGTTTTTCAGATAATAGTCGAAAGCTTTTCTTACGTCTTCTAGAGGTACAGCCATGCGCTCCTTGGCAAGATTTTGGTCGGTGAAACTCTGTAGAGAACATTGCCGATAATATGGCGAGTAATAATTGAGCTTTCCGCTAATCAACGTATCTACACCTAACATTTCACTGTATAACGGACCACGTACACTATCGTTGTAAGTGTTGGCATAATGGTATGTAATACCGTCGTTAAGCGAATAGTCTCCTGTTTCTGTAGAGATGATGTAGAATACGTCAGCCTCACTGTTTCGGTCGCTCACATACCATTGGGATGATTCACTGTAGTTGGGAGCCGTTGGCAATACGTCTCCTGTTGGTTTCAACTTGTTTTTTCCACGGCATTGGGTAAACGCAATGGTAATTGCCAAACAAAATGCAAATAATAATACAGTCTTTTTCATTTTCTCTTTGGTTGTATTTATGACCATAATTGATGCAAATATAATTGTCTTTATGAAGTACGTCAGAATTTATCTTGTCAACATGAAAGAAAAATCCTTGCTTGTTTTCATAACTTGTTGCAAAGTTACTATTTTTAGATGTAAACTGGCATTTTGAACTGAAAAATAATTATCAATTTATATGGGTTGAAGTGAAAATATTCAGAAAATGCAGGACAAAATGATGTTTGTGTTTTCTTGCGAAATAGAAATAGGTGAGCCGAAAAACAAGTTAAATCGGTCGGAATATTACATTTTTCTCGCTAACATATATAGTTATGACCGTAACTATATACATTACGAGCGTAACTATATATGTTACGAGTGCTAACTGTGTATGTTATGAAGGGCGAAAAAGTGGGCTTTTGGAGGTGAAAATATGAGTTTTAGAGTAAGTAGTTTATGTTCTTCAATTGTAAATTGTTGATTATGAGTTACTTAGCGTGATGCTGAAAAATGGGCATTTTTCCGTCCAAGTATCAACTCGGTTGAAAAAATGCCCGTATTTTGAGGTCTAAATTCAGAATTTCTATGACAAAAATAAGAAAGATAATCCCCCCATAATGCCAAGTCCTTTATTCTTGTCCATCATTGAGAATGATGTTCAAAATACATGTTGTATTGGACTCAGGTACTTAATGCCAAATTGATGGTAGGTATTTATTTCCCAGCTTCCTTCAAGAAGAAGTCGGTCATTTGCTTAAACGTGTTTTCGTTAAATGTTATAGGACCATGCTGACCATTGGGAACTGTCACGAAGTTCTCTAAGCATCCCACTTTTTTCAAGGCTTCAGAGAAATATTCACTTTGACAATGAGGAACAACGTTGTCGGCATCTCCGTGAAAAACAAGGAAGCGGGGGCATTTCTCATTGACGTATGTGATAGGACTGATGAGAGCTACCAAGTCTGGATTATCAGCTGGAGTACAGCCCATAAGAGCTGCCTCTGGCGATTTCTCATCTTTCACCGTTTGGCAGTTTTCCATACGAGCCATGTCCACCGGACCAAACCAATCCACCACAGCATCTACATGGCTCGAACAGTTGAGATTGCCACCTACATTTCCTTCAATGTCAATGGTGGTTTGTCCCACTTTACGTGTCTTCATTCCGTTTGTCACACCTGCCAACGAAGAGAGATGTCCACCAGAAGAGAACCCCGTAATGCCGATAAAAGATGTGTCAAACTTGTACTCCTTGGCATGAGCACGAACAAAGCGTATGGCAGCCTTCACGTCATGAATCTGAGCGGGAAACTTTGCGTCTGCACTTGAACGGTGATTGATGCATACCACGGCAAAGCCAGCATCTGTCAGGGGCTTGCCGATAGAGAAATACGTGGCTCCTTTCATGTTGTTTGAAAACCATGCACTACCATAAATGGCAATAATAACCTTATACTTCTCTTGATTGGTCTTGGGAAGATAAATGTCTAAACGATGAGCTTCCATATCATCGCCGGCGTAGTTGATGTCTTTCCAATCGGGGTTGGTGGTAGGCATTCCGAATACTGGTTGTTGTGCCAATATGCAGATGGTGTTGCAGATAGTGATAAGAAATATAAAAAGTCTTTTCATTTTAATGGTGGTTTTTGAAGGTAAAGGTCTTTAGGGGCACAATTGTAATATACCCCTAAAAACCTAAATGATATTATTTAAAGAGCAATTGCGCCATTTGGTAAAGGCTGCGACGCCAAGTGAGAAATTCGTGAGCCGTATTCTCAGAAATATAACCATGTGCGTTGAAGCCGGCAGCCTTCAAGTCGTCAACAGATTTCTTGATGGCATCAGGATTTTCCTTGCTTCCACAACTTTGGAATATCATCTTCACTTGTTTCTTGTCCTTGATGTCAGAAGGAGCATACTGACCACCGCTGAGCAATCCATAATAAGCGAATACCTCTGGGCGACGGAGCGTGATGGTCTTGGTTTCCATTCCGCCCATTGACAATCCTGCCATCGCACGACTCTCTTTCTTGGGAATCGTCTGGAAGTTGGCATCAATGTAAGGAATCAGTTCATCTACGAGAACCGTCTCAAACTCCTTGGCAGTGAACTGGCGAATGCCGCCAAAGCGAATGTTATTAGTCATTCCGTAAGTCATCACGATGATGAAAGGCTTGATTTTGCCGTCTGCAATCAAGTTGTCCATGATCAGGTTAGCATGTCCTTGGTTGCTCCATGCCGTTTCGTCTTCGCCCCAACCATGTTGCAGATAGAGCACGGGATATTTCTCCTTTTTGTTCTTGCCGTATGATGGTGGAGTATAGACGAAGGCGCGACGCACGCAATTGGTACTTTTAGAGGGGAACAACACCTGTTGCACGTTGCCGTGAGGAATGTCATAGCGCAGGGCATAGAAGTCCTTGTCGTGTGCGGGAATCTCTATACCGCTCTCCCAACGTGTAGAGCCATAGAAATTGCATGTACCAGGGTCATTGAACGTACCACCGTCGATGTTGATATGATAGTAGTGGAATCCCTCGTCCATCGGTCCTTCCGTCGTTCCAACCCATGAATTGTCGTAGGTCTTCTTGAGCTTTGTTCCTCCACGTCCTCCGAGTCCGAGACTCACGGTTACCTCCTTGGCATCTGGTGCTTCGATGCGGAAACGAGCATAGCCTTGAGAGTTCACTTGTGGATATTGTTGTCCTGGTTGATTCAGTTCAGAGGGAACGAAGTCTTCCTTTACGCCAGCTTGCTCTGGGAACGCCAAGTCTGGATTGAATGGTGGGCGTTGCTGTGCATTCTGACGATTTTGTCGTGCGGGGCGAGCAGGGCGTTTAGGCATTTCCCAAACAGGGTCCTTCATGTCCTTGATGAAGTTGTAAGCCATCTTAGGCTTGTATTCCGTATCGAAAGGCAGAGGATAGTTGGCTGCTCCAAGCCAAGAATCGCGGTCGCCAAGGTTCCAGAAGGTAACACAGTCGATTACATCCTTATGTTTGCGAAGCACACGGAACACGCGAGCGTATTGGTCGGCAAGGTGTTGCTTGACAGAATCTGTCACGTTGACACCTTCACGACTGAAGCGCAATTGTCCACCCATTTCCTCGTTCACGCGAATGTCGAGCTCTGTCACGTGGATGTGCTTGACAACGGTCTTGTAAAGGGCAAGGGCATCGTCAATCTCTTTCTCGGTGGGACCATAGATATTGTAGTGTCCCTGCATTCCGATACCGTCGATGGGAATGCCAGCCTCCTTCATCTTCTTCACCATATTATAAATGCGCTTGCTTTTAACGGGGTCGCATTCGTTATAGTCGTTGTAGAAAAGCAATCCCTTGGGGTCTGCCTCACGGGTGTATTGGAAAGCCTTGGCGATAAACTCGTCGCCACACAATTTATACATCACCGACTGGCGGTATGGGTCTTCGGCTTTGGCATCATCAGTCATTGCCTCGTTCACCACGTCCCAAGCATATACCACATCCTTGTAACGGTTTACCACCGCATGAATGTGGTTGCGCATACGTTTGTAAAACACTTCCTTGGTAGGATTGTCCTCAGTCATCCATTTACCGATTTGCGAATGCCACATCAGACAGTGTCCGCGTAGCTTGATACCATTTGTTCGGCAGAAATTAGCGATACGGTCAGCATTTTCCCAATTAAATTGTCCTTCGCTGGGTTCGGTAGGTTCAGGCTTCATGTCGTTCTCGCAGGTGATACTGTTAAATTCCCGCTTGATGAGAGCCTGTTGCTCTGCGTTGGTCACGTTACGTTGGTTAACGGCAACGCCAATCAAGAAATAGTCCTTATAGGCATCTTTGAGTCCTTGAGCCCATATAGACGTGCTACTTGTTGCAAGGAGCAACAATGTAAGCATGGTTTTACTGATACTTTTCATAAGCTTTTAATATATTGTTAGTAATTTTTTCCTGGAATGTTATTTGGCTATCCACCAATCCAGACGAACATCTTCCTTGGCTTGGTCAAAGCAGAAGTATAGGTCGTGAGTGCCATTGGCATTCTGAACCTTTGTGGAGAAAGAGCGATACTTGTCAACGGAGCCTGTAGAGTTGATATTCACCGTGCCAATCACGGGACCGTCTGTGCTGTCAAGACGAATAGTGATTCTGCAACCACCAGTGGCAGATGCGCAGAATGACATTTGCTTGGCTCCTTTCGTTCCAAAGTCAACACCTCTCAGGCGGATATATTCTCCATCATCAATATGAGTCACGTACATATTCTTATATCCAGTTGACGGTAACATATCTTTCACCACACCCGTATTGGCGATTCCCATCTTGGCAGACTTTAACCCAAAGCCCCAAGCCATCGTCTCTGCCTCTACCCGTTGGTAGGGATTCAGCGCATGGAGTTGGCTGAGTGGTTGCTGGTCTAACCAATAAGGCACTTCGTCGATGGTGCCGTCAGCGTTATAGTGGATTTCCGTGGCACTTACCGACCTACGCTCATGATGAACAAACGTTTCCAAGTGCATCAGGTCATAGTTTTGCCCGAAGATGTAACTGTGTCCTTTGTAATCCGTAATACCTGGGTGATTGCCACGGTCACGTTGGGTAGGACGCATGATATATCCCTTGCTCTTCCACGGACCTGTGGGAGAGTCGCTCATAGCATATCCCAAAGCCTCTGGGCAACAGGTGGTGGCGTAAGAAAGGTAATAGTGACCGTTGCGCTTGTAGAACCACGGTCCTTCTTGGTAATGGTCAATGTGGTAGTCGAGTTTGACAATGTCGCCTTTCACGGAAATCATGTCATCATTCAACTTCACGTAATAGGTGTTGGGATTTCCCCAATACATATATGCTTGTCCGTCATCGTCAACAAACACAGTTGGGTCTATATCTTCCCAGTGTTCTTTTTGCCAAACCAATGGTTGTCCCAGTGGGTCATGAAACGGTCCGTGGGGAGAGTCGCTTACCAACACGCCGATACCATGACCGTGGAGTGGGGCATAGAGATAATACTTACCGTTGCGTTCCACGCATTGGATTGCCCATGCTCCATTGTCTCTTGAACGCCAAGAAAAATCTTTCAAAGAAGCCACGGCTCCATGCTCAGTCCAATTGACCATGTCGGTGGTTGACCATAGCAACCAATCATACATGAAGAATCCCGCCGAGCTTTTCTCGTTGAGGTCGGGAATGTCTTCGGGAGAAGCATCGTGAGAGGTGTATAAGAATAAGGTATCGCCCACAACCAATGGAGAAGGGTCTGCTGTAAACTTGGTTTGGAAAAGAGGCATGTTGCATTGTTCCAATCCTCTCATCTCCCACCAGTCGAGATTGAAGAGCTTGGGACCTTTCCTTCCCGTGAAAGAGAGATATACGTCATGCGTTCCCGAAACCACGCTTCGTACATCAGCCGTCAGGGTTTGCCATTCTTCCCATCCGCCAGTACCAGGAACATCAAGGCGAACTAGCAGTTTGCCTTGCAAGCTATCCAATCGTACTTCTATCGCCCCTCCGCGCAAGGCACTTGACACACGGGCGGTGAACGTGCGAGGAATCTTACTGCCGAATTCTACGGCTTGCAACTTGATATAATCTCCGTTGTGGATATCAGAAACATAAACTCCCGTCTTGGCATTCTGCTCCGTCTTGATTCCCTTGGAGAAAGCCATCGTCTCTGCTTCTACCCGACGGAATGGATTGAATGTACCTACTGGATTTACGCCCTCATTGGTAGGTAAGATAGTGGGGAAAGAACCATCTGCATTGTATTGAAACTCTTCTACGGCAACGCTTCTTCCGAAACCTCCACCGCCAGGCAACTTACCCGTGTGATAGAAGAAATAATGATGACCTTTGTAGTCGGCAACGCCACAATGGTTGGTAAACGAACCCGTATCGCAGAGAGGCATGATTTCTCCCGCATACTTCCAAGGTCCGGTGGGAGAAGGAGCCGTACTGTATGAGATATGTTCGGGAACGCCACCTGCCGCATAAAGCAGGTAATAAGCCTTGTCGTTGGAAAGCGAGCTCTTCTTCTGCTTGCCTTGCGTCAGTGGCTTGGGAGCTTTCATGATCCACGGACCTTCCACGTAAGAGTCTTTGTATTTCTTGTCTTTCTCTCGTTCGTTCATGGCAGGCGAACCAAAAGCCTCCTCCGTCATAGGCAACATTCCCAATTCTCCCTCGTAGGAAATCATGTCACGATTGAGCTTGAGGTAATACACGCGTGGGTTTCCCCAATACAACCACGCCTGTCCGTCGTCGTCAATGAAAACCGTAGGGTCGATATGGTCCCATGAACCATTCTCAAACAGAGGCTTACCGATGGCGTCGCGGAACGGACCGATGGGCGAATCGCCTACAGCTACGCCGATTGCCATTCCCTTTGACAATCTGGAATGAGCGCAAATGTACCAATAGAATTTACCGTCGCGCTCAATGCACTGACTTGCCCAAGCACGGTCGTCAGCCCAAGAGAAACTCTCAAGAGCCAATGGCGAACCGTGGTCGGTCCAGTTGACCATGTCTTGTGTGGAATATACTCTCCATTCTTGCATCCAGAAGAAGTCTGCATGGTCTTCATCGTGCCCCGTATAAACATACATGGTTCCGTCATGAACCATCGGTGCGGGGTCGCTGGTGTACCATGTTTGCACGAAAGGATTCTGTGCCAATACTGAAGTACTGGCCAATGTGAGAAATATGGATAATATGCTTTTTCTAAACATGAGGTTTATGTTTGTTAAATGATACGTTTGTGCTTTCTAAAGATATGGTTTACGTTGGTAAGAGAATATGTCTATATCGACGAATCCTCCCGTCTTCTTTGTTGAATAGTTGAAGATAGCGTAGCGAGTACCCATGAACAGTTTGCGATAGTCGAACCGCATTTGATAATCATTGCCTATTTTCTTCCATTCTTTCCCGTCAATACTGTAGTACATCTGAGCTTTGTCATGATGAAGACGGAAATCACCATCAATTCGTAACCATACAATTTGATTTTTTATCGTTGTTTTTTCGATTTCATTCACGTCAACGCTCTCCACTACTTTATGCTTATCTGAAAGTTGAACCACCTGTTCAGACATGGTCAGGGTGAAGGTCTTGCCTTGTTTCTTGATGGTCAATACACCCGAATGACCGTTGAAAGCAGCAAAGCCCGTACAGTCTCCGTCTTTCATGTGTGACAAATCCAATTTGACGGAAGCACTGCAGGCTGGTCCTTCCATGCGTTGGGTGATGGTGTTGGGAGCCATGTAGAGATTGTCAACTACCTTGCTCGTCTTCAATCGCAGAAATCCAGGACGCTCAGACAATGACCATGCTTGGTCGATGGGATTGTGATTCCATTGCCAATGCAAGTCTAATCGAGAGCGAGAGAAATCATCGCTGACAACCAATGACTGGGTGGGTTCACCGCTCTTCAGTCTTCGAACATGTAAAGGCACATGTCCTTCCTCGTCGCCTAACATCGGCCAACCATCTATCCATCTGCAAGGCATGAGCGTAAGCACACGTCCTATACCGCCTCGGTCTTGGAAAATGATTCCATACCAGTCGCCATCAGGAGAGTCAACGATGGTTCCTTGTCCTACATACGGAAATCCGCCAAAGTCGGATTCGAGAATGGTTTTCTTTTCGTATGGTCCGAGAATATTGTCTGAACGATAGCACACTTCGCGTCGATGTCTTCCCGGAGCCCATACGTGGGAAATCATCAAGAGGTAATACTTTCCGTTGTGCTTGATCATACGACTGCCTTCCAAGAGGCCAGTCTCGTCTTTCTCACGTTCAAAGATTTTCCTGTCAGAACCTTCTATTACGCCCGAAAGATCGGCTTTGAGTTCGCAGATATTCCCCGTTCCGTAAACCACATACACACGGTCGTTGTCGTCAAAGAACAGGGAAGCATCGTGGAAATGTCGCATACGAGAGTGGATTTTCCAAGGACCAGCCGCATCATCAGCAGTCATGATGTAAGTGTCGCCACCAGGATTGTCGTTGGGAGCAAAGAGCGCATAAAACTTACCTTTGTGGTATTTGAGCGAGGTTGCCCATTGTCCGCGTCCGTAAACCGTTCCTTCTCGGAAATCGTATTTCGGAGAGTCGGTAAGCTTGTCGAACAAATAACCGATGGTTTCCCAATTGGCTAAATCTCTTGACCGCATGATGGGAGCACCAGGCATCATGTGCATGGTGGTAGTAACGAGATAAAAATAGTCGCCAACACGAATCACGTCGGGGTCAGGAGTGTCTGCCCAAAGCATGGGGTTGGTAATAGGAGCATTGACAGAAACGGTTGAGTCATTGTTTTCTTCCGCTTTCGTATTGCTGACAACATCTGTAGAAAGATGTCCTCCTATATTGCAGATAGTCATCAATGCCAAAAATACAAGATGGTTCATGATAATATTGTTATATGAATGAAGGATTCCACGTTATTTCTCAGGGAGGAGAGGTTCGCCCATTTCCGAATTTTCAGCATCTTTGTCATCGAGTTTGAATAGCATGAATTTCGGGTTCTCAGTCGTACAGGTTGTCCATTCACCTTCTTCTGCGCCATTGGGGTTCCCATATTTTGCGAAGTTAGTCCAAGCCATCAGCATCTTCTCTGCCAAATCCCAGTCGCCCTGTGTCCATGGTCGCCAACAATGCTTGAGCGACTTGAAAACAAACCATAGGTCAGAAGAGTGGAAAGCTCCTTTCAAACGGTCAGTAATTTCTGGGTGTTTGCCATCGTCAGGCAACGGACGGGCGAACTCGTAAGCCCATGCCTTTCCGCCTTTGCTGTTACGAACCTTGCAAAACTCAGCAATGCCAGGTCCCATTGCTCCCATATCATTGAGCGTGTAACCAATCATATAAGGAATGTCGGCTATGGTTCCTTCGCGTGTTGCTTCATCAAAGTTTTTAAGGCAGACATAACCATCTACGATGGGACGTTGCATGAGGAACACATCGGTTTTATTGACCATATTATATAATGAGCCAACGGTATAGAGAATCTCTGTAGAGGCAGCTCTTAGCTTGGAGAGATCAGTAAGTCCAGCCCAGTCCATCACTTTCTTCGTTTCCGCCTCTGCTTCTTTTAATGAGGGATTGTATGTGAAGAACTTGTTGACAGGTGTGGCTGGCTTGGCTTCCTCACCGTCTTTGGCAGGAACGTTGATACCACCGCCACTCATGATGATAGCTTTGTGAAAGAGCCCTCGTGCCAAGGGCGACTCGCAGAGAGTACGCACGCTTCCCGCACCAGCACTCTGGCCGAAGATAGTAACGTTGTCAGGGTCACCACCGAATTGCGCGATGTTTTGCTTAATCCATTTGAGGGATTGTATCTGGTCGAGAATACCGTAGTTGCCACTTACGTGATTGGCACTTTCTTCCGACAGTGCAGGATATGTCATGAAACCAAAGATGCCCAGTCGGTAGTTGATGGAAACAAGTACCACATCTTTTGAAGCCCATTCTTGTCCGTCAAATTCTGGTTCAGAACCCCATCCTTCACGGTATCCGCCTCCATGAATCCACAGAGCAACGGGCAATTTCTTGTCTATATTGCCAGGAGCCTTTGTCCATACATTCAAGTAAAGACAGTCTTCGCTATAAGGAGCCTCATCTCCATATCCCCATTCAGAAGCATAGAATCCTGGATAATGTACGGCTTGGTAACCTGGATGCCCGAACTTATCGCAAAGGCGCACACCTTCCCATGCAACGACAGGTTGTGGTTCTTTCCATCTCAGTTCGCCAATCGGAGGTGCTGCGTAAGGAATACCACGAAAGACATATACATCTGGATTCTCTGCCTTTACGCCTTGAATCTGTCCACCTTCAATAGTCAAGATGGAACAGTTGTCTTCCTGTTGAGAACAAGAACATACAACGAATAATGATAATAGTAATAATAGTTTCTTCATTAGTTTATAGTATTAATTGTTATTATTACTTAGGGAATATTACTTGATAGCGACCACTAAGATGCAGGAATGCAAAGAGGCGAAGCAGTCCGTCGTAATAAGCATCGAAGTAACCATCTTCAAATGGTTCGTGTTTTGCATTCCATAAAGCATCGACAAATTCCTTGCTTTTCTCATGGCTGCACATCATTGAAGTTGATGCAATGGTAGCAACAAGTCCGATACTGTGACGTAACTTGCGAAATCCTCCTGCTTGTAATATCTCATCGTCAGCAGGAAGAGAACCATCTATCCGATATTGGTCAACAAAAGTGCTGACACCTTGACGATAGAAAAAGTTCTGAATGCGTTCTCCATATTGCCGTTGCCAATCTCCATCAGCACAACTCCATTCGTAGTCGAGTACAATGTTCATGGGTACACGCCAGGAGTCGTAACGGAAATTAGCACCTCCATTACGACGACCTCCAAAACCTTGCATCAATGTTCCGTCATAATTGCACATGTCGGGATTGAGTCCTGTTTGTGGATGTATGGCTTGGTGTAAGAATTCCCTTGACTTGATGGCACATTCATTCCAAAAGTCAGCCCTTCCGTCGTCAGCCCATTTTGCCCATACTTCATAAAAGGCAGGTATGTGATATGAAGGGTCAGTAAACCTTTGTCCAAAACCCTCTGGGGTAAAAGTGATGAGTTTCGTTTCTGGATGTATCAGGAAACTCTGTCGTGGTCCTCTTTTTTGCCCCATTGGTCCAAAGTTCTGTGGCGGATTGTCTGAGTGAATCTGCCGTGGCATGGTGCAATTGAGAATACGTTGAGCTTCGGCTTTATAGTTAATTCCAGTATCATTTCCCCAACGGTTAGAGGCAAAGAGCAGGGATGTGATAAAATAAAGTTCGCCGTCAGAAGCGGCTCCTTCACTGTTGTGTGTTCCGTCGTTTTTGCAGCTCCATGCAAAATATCCCTCTTTTGGTCCTTCTTGATGTTGCATGTAGTGTCTGGACCATCGCCATAAGCGGTCGAAAATATCCTTCTCGCCCAATTGTACAGCTATCATCATACCATACGACATTCCTTCCGTACGTACGTCGTGGTTCTTGATGTCGGAGATATATCCCATGGAGTCGCCCACTTCAAAATATACTTTATTGGTTCCATGAAAGACATCATTAAACACTTCCTTGACTTTTGCATCCACGTCTTTTTGTTGATAACCCACCTCAACAAAGAGGTTACGGTATTTCCTAGTTTCAAAGGCTCCTTTCTTCCAAGGTTCGAATGCGTGAGTTCCAAGTGACATCAATATAAAGAAAGATAGAATGATGTTTTTTCTCGTAATCATAAACATTATGTGGCGTTTGATAAGGATTGGATTAATGGTTGCGGAAATTCCATTTGGAATTGTCAGATGAGAAGCAGTACTCTGCCAAGGTTGGTGTACTATCCCCTGCAGAATAGAGAACTAAATGTTTGTTGATTCCCTCCTGTCCCGGAATGACTTTCGGCATGATGCGGAACGTTCCGTCAATGAGTTGTTCTATACGCCATAGTTGTTCGTCAGCTCCCGTGTAATGGGGAACGGTAATCACTTCTTTGTCAGAGGTAGCCGCAAGAGCACGCTCCGTACCTTCTATCGTAATCTTGAAATACGGTCCGCCTAAGTAACCACCTCTCTCAGGAACGGGAGTAACGTTCCATCTTTGGTGTGGGCGAAACATATAATCACCGATGCGAGCTGGAATGTTGCCTTGAGGCCAATTGCCAATCACTTCTTCCAAGGTTTGATTGGGTATAGGCTTTACGGGTTTCTGCATTTGTTCACGGTTGAACCATGCTTGACGTTCTTGTTGTATGCGAACGAAATCCACTGCCAATTCGAGTGCATAGCCTCGCCGTTCCGATTCTATCTCAAACGTTCCGCCTTTGAATGGTTCGCCGGCAACGGGCCAATCGTTTTTCCATAACAAAGGTCTGATGCCAAGCACGCTTCGTCCACCTTGGTCAAAGTCGGCCTCATAGTGACAAGACATGATTTCCACACCTTCGTCAATCACGGTACGTCCGAAGTGTCCAGGACCACATACACGGTTGCCGGCGGCAATCACCATCTTGCCTCCACCTTGATACATGTCTCTTCCTACATTATCTATATATGGACCTTCTACGCTCTTGGAACGACCTACCACAATATTATAGGTTGAGTTGACACCATCACAACACGTGCCGTGCGTACCCAATAGGTAATACCAACCATTGCGATAAATCAAATCAGAGGCTTCGCAATCAATGGCAATGTCTTTCTCTATGTTTCCTTTCACTCGTTCTCCCGTTTTCGGGTCCAGTTCGATGAGGCGAATCGTACCGAAGTATGTGCCGTAGCTCACCCAGAGCCGCCCAGTGGTAGGGTCGAGCAACAAACCTGGGTCGATGGCATCATTGTCTTCCATTCCGTCAGAAGAACAAACCTCTATGGCTTGGGTATATTTGAAATCGGGCGAATGAGGGTCAAGGGTTTTGTTCCACATGGTAAGAATACGACCATGATGTCCGCCACCCAGTCCTCCTCCAGTGGCTCCATATATAATAAGGTATCTATCTCCAATTTTCAATACATCAGGGGCAGCTCCTCCACCTGGGCGTTCAGCACCATCGTGCCAAGTCCATCCGTCTTCAGAGATAAGACCTCCGCCACCTGTACCAAAAGTATAGTATTTCCCGTCACATTCTGCAATGGTTGACGGGTCATGGATGTAAGGTTTCCCAATTTGTGCTGAGGCTGAATCACAATAAATGGATAATAAAAACAAGCACAGACCTTTTGCAAAAAAATGTATCTTATTCATGGCAAATTCATTTTTGAGGGTTTATGGTGAAGTTTCTGACGGGATTACCCTTCTCATCAACGAAGCGGGCACAGAAGTCGCTCATGCCTGGTCCGTTGATGATAGCGGTGCGTAGGATGTTACGACCTTTCTTGAGGGTTAAGCGGGAAGACATTCCATCGTCTTTCACCATTCTGCGGTCGCCCGATAGCAATAAAACTTCTTCGCCGTTGAGCCACCACATGGAAGCGGAGTTGGAACCTACGGCAAGACGCACGTTCTCGATATCTTCAGGGCAGTCGATGATGGTCACTGCCCAAAACAAAACTCCATAGATTTGTTGTCCCCATTTCTCTGCAAAACGGAAAAGCTTGACGTTGAAGTTCTCACTATCAAGTGCGTGCCAGGTCAATGTCTGCTTTCCTACTTTCACCTTTTGTCCATCTTTGGGTAGAATGGTAAACTGGTTCTTGAAATATGATTTGTAGAAGTTCTCTCTCAGATATGTGTCAGTGAAAACAATGTTAGAGCGATTGGGCTTGTCAATGGGTTCGAGCAACATCCATCTGCGTATGAAGCCTTCCGCATCGGGTTGGGCGACTTCCGACGTAGCAGGACTGAAATACTTGGGACGGTTCTTGAACATAAGCCAATCTACGCTGACACCTTCTCCCTCACAGGTGAGTACCAAGTCGGTGACTCCCTTTGGCGTGTATTCCAATGGTGCGGTTAGAGTCAACCATTGTCCACTCATGTCACGGCGGAAAGGACCTTGTTCGTTCTTCACCGTTATCTTGATTTTGGCTATTACCTTTCCTTTGTTGCTTTTCTCACGAACGAAAAATTCCGTGTTGGCATTGGCTTTTGCACTGACAACCAAATATCCGTCGGTGATACAATCGAAATCTACTTGGTTATACTTTATCCAACTTCCTTTTTTCGGCAACGATGCACCCTTGCCACGAAGATAGTTGGTCGTATCTACATACTCAGTAGTGACATCAATACTGGAAGAACTAAACCTGTCTATTTCCATTTTTTCCGTAGCGCGATTTATCCCAACGCCTCGCATGGTTTCCTTTACTTCCTGAATGGTTCCGTCGGCATTGAAGAACACCTTTTCTATACATACGGAACGACGTTTGTCATCAGAAGGAGAGAAAAAGTTGGTGTGATAGAAAAGATACCATTGTCCTTTGTATTCCACGAAACTATGGTGATTGGTCCAACAACCATTGTCGTGCTCTGCCATGAAGATTCCTTTGAAATCCCAAGGACCAAGAGGATTCTTAGACATGGCGTAGGCAAGGGTTTCCGTTCCCTTTTCTACACGTACCCACGGGAATGTAAGGTAATACCAGTCGCCTCTTTTGAATACGAATGGTCCTTCCTTGAATCCGTCGGGCAATCCTTCCATCGTCTCTCCACCCACGAGCATAGTTGGACGATTGGCATTCTCGTTCTCTCCTTGCCTTTGTGGGAACGTCACCGACTTTAATTCACCATCGAGTTCTTTCATGTTGGCTTTTAGTTTGGCTCCTCTGATACCCATACCCGACCAATAGATATAGGCGTTGCCATCATCGTCAACGAGTACGGATGGGTCGATTCCCGATACTCCCTTGATGGGCTCTGTTTCACAGGTGAAAGGACCTTCCGGATTGTCTGACGTTGCTACGCCAATGGCAAATCCACGTCCATTTTTCGGTGCATTGGGAAAGTAGAAGTAATATTTACCGTTTTTGTAAACGCAATCGGGAGCCCACATGGAATAACCGTCTTGTTTTCCCCAAGGCACATTGTTCTGCGTGACAATCATGCCGTGGTCAGTCCAATCTGTCAGGTTCTCTGAAGAAAACACATGGTAATCTTCCATGCAGAACCAATCTTTCCGTTGTCCTTCTGGCGGAAAGATGTCGTGCGACGGGTATATATATATCTTACCGTTAAACACGCGAGCCGTGGGGTCTGCCGTATATAGATGACGGATAACGGGGTTTTGCGCCGTTGCCGTAAGAAAGGCAGACGCACACACAGAAAGTAATAGTAATTTGATAGGATAGGTCTTATGTTTCATGGAATGTTATTGCTTGATGGATTGATTTGTGAAATCTCAACATGATGAGTGTCCGCCTCTTTTCCCAAGAGAAACTTGTCGATGAATGCTTCCACTTCAGGATATTGCTGTTCTGGCAACACGCAGTGGGGATGTCCGCCTACGATGGAATATCCCATGCGGTCTTCTATGCCAAATGTCTTCCATACCTCACGGGCGGCTTTTGCCGATGCGAGCGTAGCGGGGTCTGCCAACCATTTGTAATCGGGATTTCCTAAGATGAGGAGAGCTCTCGGACAAACCATTGCACACAGTTCATGATGGTCGTAGGGCATCCTGTAAACGCTGTCGCCAGAGAACTGGCTGCGCATACTTTCCAAAAACCAGTGATAGTCGGTCTTTTCCAGACTCTCCACGCCTTCCAGTTGATGTGATACACGCCAGGCAGCAGCTCCTCCGCCACCAGGTTCTTGTGCAATGGTCAGAGCTACGCGTTCGTCGAATGCTCCACAATAGAGAGCCATCTTTCCTGCGTATGAACAACCCGTGACACCGATGTGCTTCATGTCAATCTTTGTCTTCTCTTCACCCAATTGTTGTAAGCCATCTATCATTCGGCTCAGTCCCCACGCCCATTCACTATAGGCACCATTGGCAGATAGATGAGGATAGAGGCGGTCAAAGATGTGTTCGCCTCGTTCCTTGTGCTTGCGCCATTGTGAATAGTCGTTTACCTGAGCCTCATGGAAGATCATGGTGGCGATAGGGCGATTGTCGAACAAGCGCTTGGGCAATGAAATGCCACTTGTGCCAATCATCAGGGCGTAGGGTGGTTGTCCCACCTTGGGGTATTTGATTTCAGAGTAGAGCACGAGCGTTTGTCCGTTTATCTTGACGATAACCACCAACGTGTCACCATTCATCCATGCTCGTATATCTTTCTTGTTGACGGTAGGCTTTGTGCCAATCCCATAGTGCTGAATCTCAGCGGCAATTTCGTTTCTCCTACGTTCCCATTGCTTGAATGATTTCACTTGTCCGTTGCCGTTGCTCCATTCCAATGGATTGGGCAAGTCTTTGACGACGGGTAATTCATCCCAACTTGGCAAGAGGGGTTGGCGATATTTGCTGCCTGTGTTTTCAGCCGAGTAAACCAGAGGAATTGCCCCTTTGGTTTTGGCGTTGACAATAGCAGTGGGATTTTGCGCATTTACCATACCGCATATAGCAAGGATAAACAAGGAGATAATAGCATATTTGTTCATGGTGATAGATTTTTGTTTATGTTGCAAAGATACGATAAATTTTTGACAAACTCTACACTCTTGATTAGATTGTTGGACGCTATTTTTTGAATAGGTGGGGAATAAACTGGCGGAAGCATCTTCTCCAGGTCAACCATTCGTGATGAGTACCTTCCGAAACGTAATAGTCGGTCTTGATGCCTGCGTCTCGAAGATTCTTCACCAATGCTTCCGTACCAAAGTTTTCTTCGCTTCCACAACTTAAAAACAGATAGTGAATCTGCTTGTTAAATTCTTCCGGGCGTGTGAAGATTCCGTTATAGGCAGTCTTAACGTCCAATCCGAAAATAGCTCCGCTGAATGCACCCATGTAAGAGAACTTGTCGATGTGATTGAGAACCACGTCTAATGTTTGGTGTCCGCCCCAAGAGAGTCCAGCCATTGCCCTGTTGTCACGGTCTGTCTTCGTGCGGAAGTTGGCATCTATGTACGGGATGAGATCATTGATCAATACGGGATAGAATGATGCTCCATAGTCGCTGAAGCCTTGTCGATTACTGCCGCCACCTGCAAAGTTGAAGGGAGCCTTGATGTCTCCGCTTTCCATTACTACAATCATCGGCACCGCCTCGCCACTGGCAATGGCATTGTCCATGATATGTTGCATGTGTCCTTGCTTAGACCATCCTGTCTCGTCTTCGCCCATACCGTGTTGGAGATAGAGCACAGGATAGCGTTTCTTCTGGAATTTCTTCAGTTCATATTCGGCTGGCGTATAGACCATTGCGTGTCGCCATTCCTTTTTCTGTTCCGACCAGTAATAAATACTGCGTACTTGTCCGTGTGGTACGTTCACTTGTGGACGATAGTAATTGCCTTCTTCGCCTTCGGGAATCTCAATGCCACCTGCTTCTCTGTTGCATCCGAAGAATGTTTCCGTGGATGGATCGATGAAGTTAACGCCTCCAATATTCATGAAATAATAATGGAATCCCACCACCAATGGGTCGGTGACAGCCATCCAAGCACCTTTCCCGTCTGGTTGCATGTCGTATTTCTTGTTGCAAATGTCAAGAACTACCTTCTTGGCTTCTGGCGCAACGATGCGGAAATAAGCACGGCGTTGTTTGTCTATCTTTGGAAACTCGTTGCCGGGAACGGTAGTCTCTGCGATAAAGGCATCAGCAGGAACTTCTATCGCCTGATGGGTTTCCATCACGGGGCGCACAGGCTCATAGCCCAACAACTGAGCCATCTTCTCACCATACCTGCATCCCAGCTCGCGGTAGCCTGCCGCATCAAAGTGTAGGCGGTCTGGACCATTGCTGCAACCCTCTGACGAAATCACCTGGGCCGTATGAAGTGTCTTGGGCAACTCGTCTATTTGCTTGTTCATGGCTATACATTGTCCTTGGCCGTTGGCTTGCACCACCTCGCCAGCTAACAGAGGCACTTCCTCTGGTTTCAGTTGCAGGTCGCCAAGCAGTTGGTCATATACCTTTTGCACTTTGTTAGCCCATTCCTTGTCTCCTGTGTTCGATTCGCCTTGGTGCATCAATACTCCCTTGATCACACCGTCCTTTTGCGCTTTCTTCGCCAAGTCCACCAGTCGTTGGTAGGGGTTGTTGCCGTATGCTTCCAGCATTCCCTTCATCCATCCTGGAGCGGTTTTCACATAGTTGGAAATCTCATCGGGCATAAATCCCTCAATCTTGATGCCGCCAATGGCAACGTGAATCACTCCCACTTTGATTTCCTTCGGAAGCGATGCAATCATCGTCCTACCGAAATAGTCGGCTGGGGTCAATCCGTTGTTTGGGCGACAGAGTGGTGGTAATGCTTCGCACCATTCTCCCATCTTCCTGCCTCGTTGAGGGTCGTCAACGGCGGGCATCAGTAAGAAACGGGGACCAGGGCTAACCATGTCTTGGGCTTCAGGACGTGCTGCCCCCTCCATGTTTGATTGCCCGAAACACAAGAAAATGTAGAAGTTAGGATCTACTTTTGCATGGGTAGGTGTCTGAAATCCCCACGCCAAGATGAAAGCCATCAAGATACTCCTGATTATCTTCCTTGTTCTAATACCGTTATTCTTTTGTTTCATATTATATATATATTGATTAATTGTTTCCTGTTCAGGTTGATATATAATAGCCTGAGTCTTCACAGACTCAGGCTTACCCACAAACAATGTTGAAGTTACTAATTGGTGATATGTTTCATTCAGTGTTGGTCTTAATGTGAGTTGTCGCTGAGATTGAATCTCTGTGTATGACTGCTTTATTTTTGCTTTTGCAAAGATAGGTGTTTTTTTCCAACGTGTCTTTTTTATGTGTTTCGTGTTCTTTCCTTTTTGTAACAACACCCTTTTTTTGTGATAATTTTATAATAAATGGTGCTCTTTCGTTACATTTTTCTATCTTTTGTTTGAATCATACGATAAAAATAAAAAATGCAGGAGACTAACTCACGCTGACCTCCTGCCATAATACTAACCATAACTAACCTAAAAAATGTGGTGCAAAGGTACAACCATTATTTTTAGAAAACAAATATTTTTGTAACATACAATTTTTTTGTTGTTACAGTCTTGGTGATTTGAGAATAATGTTCTATCTTTGTCAAGTTTTTGTAACATTTCTAATCATGAAACTTAAATTACTGACCTTATTGTTTGCCTGTTTATGTGGGCTGAATGCTTGGGCGCAAATGGGTAAACTGTTCAATGCCGACAATCAGTTGTCGAGCAATTTTGCCAATTATGTGTTTCAAGACCGTGATGGCTTTATCTGGGTGTCCACCCGTAACGGACTGAACCGTTACGATGGCTACAAGTTTCGTATCTTCAAGAAAGAAGATGAGAAATGTGGGTTGACCAGCAACTACGTCAATTGCATCAACCAAAGCCAGAACGGCACTATTTACGTGGGTTGTCACAACTCCATACAGATATACGATGGTTCTCGTTTCCATGAGATGAAATTGTTAACCGATGACGGCAAACCGATTTACTCTTTCGTGAATAAGATTGTGGAAACCAAGGCTGGCGAGATGTTGGCTTGTACCTCTGGCTATGGAATCCTGAAACTCAACGAGAAGGACAACACCGGTAAGATTGACAAAGCCTTGACGGGCAACCAGAATTATGTCAGAACCTTGTTGGAGGATAGTCATGGACGGTTCTGGATGATGACGGAGAACAATGGACTCTTTCTCTTGCAAGGGAAGAAACGCATTCCTTTCTTTACCGACGAAGAGAGCCGCTCGTCGTTGTGTGACATTCGGCAAGACCGAAAGGGCAACGTCTATGTGGCTGTTCGTGACAAGGGTGTCTATCGGTATGATGAAAACCAGTACCAGTTTGTTTTTATCCCCAAGACCGCCGGCCTTCCCATCTCCGCTTTTAGCATTGACCGTGACGACCATTTGATGTTGGGATGTGACGGAAAGGGAATATATGAATATCAACCGCAGACCGACAACCTCGTCGATAATCCTTTTTATAGTAGAGACATCGACTTGACAAAGGGAAAGGTGAGCTCTATCTTGGAAGGTCGCAACGGCAATATATGGATTTGCCTCCTTCAAAAGGGATTGTTCATGCAGCCACAGGCGAAGGGACCATTCGGATATATGGGCGAACGACTTGGCGACCGCAACCTCATCGGTAATAATTGCGTTACCAGTACGCTCATCGACAAGCGTGGCAGGGCGTGGGTAGGAACAGACAAGGACGGTCTTTACCTCTTGGATAAGAATGCCCAAATGGTACGTCATTTCACCAATTGCCCCAGTACCATACTCTGTATGGCGGAAGATGTGCACGGACATATCTGGATGGGCTCGTACAACGAGGGCTATGGTTGGTTAGACCCTTCCACGGGAGCATGGCATCCTGAGACGGTGGGATTTGGCAGTAAGACGAATGTCTTCGGATTGGCTGCTGCTGCCAATGGCGACGTGTGGCTGGCTTCAATGGGCAATGGATTGGTTCGGTATAATGTGCTGACGGGTGTTTCGACAAGGTTCAGCATGAAGCCTGGTGCCGACAACGACCGAACGATGAACAGCTTGCCTAACAACTACTTGAGTAAGGTGTGCCTCTCCGACGATGAGCAGAAATTGTTTGTGGGTAGCTCCATAGGTCTGTGTTGCTATGATATTGCCAAAGACAGTTGGGTGACAACCTTTGGCAGCAACTGTCCTAACTATGGCATTTTCTCTCGTTCCATCTATGCCGACAAGAAGGGTAGGGTGTGGCTGGCTACCAATGAGGGACTCTATTGCTATGATTTGAAAACCAGAAAAGATACCATCTATACTCTTCAGGATGGACTTCCATCCATCGGAATCGCCTCTATCGTATCAGACAAGCAGGGCAATCTCTGGGTGGGCACTGACCATGGATTGTGTAATTTCAAGCCAGGTGGCTCCAGCATCAATTACTACGTGGACAATGGCTTGCAGGGTAGCGAGTTTTCAGATGGTGCCGTTTCTATCAATAACGAAACGGGAATGTTGCTCTTCGGCGGTACAGGTGGCGTTACGTGGTTCCTGCCCTCCGACGTGAAAACGCAGACGTGGAATCCTAAATTGCAAATCACTGGCTTTGTCATCGGCAATACACCCGTCACCGCAGGGATGAAGTCGGGCTCATATACGATTACCGAGAAGACGGTCATCAACTCTGATAGGTTCGACCTGTGCTATGAGGACAATTCTTTCATCATTCAATTATCTACTTTTACTTATAACAACTCTGAACACATTACTTATTTATATAGCATCAACGGAGAGGAATGGATCAAGTTGCAAACAGGTGTCAACGAGATAGCCATCAGTCATCTTGCACCAGGAACATATCGGTTTAGGGTGAAGGCAATGAGCAATCAGTTGGAAACAGATATCAAGGAGTTTGTCGTGAAGGTTCATGCACCTTGGTATGCTACTTCATGGGCTTTCTTGTGCTATCTGCTCTTGGCTGCATTCGGCATCTATGCCATCTACCGCCATCTTCGCAGGAAGCAACAAGACCGTATGCGTCTGCAAGAGCATATCCACGCCGAGGAACTGGCGGATGCGAAACTTCGCTTCTTCATGAACATCAGTCATGAGATACGTACACCTATGACACTCATCGTCACTCCGCTGCTCTCGCTGATGAAGCAAGACGATGACCCACAACGGCGCGGACTCTATGAGACTATTCGGCGCAATGCTGAACGTATCTTGGGATTGATTAACCAGATGATGGACTTCAGGAAGATTGACAAGGGACAGATGCAGATGCGTATGTGCGAGACCGATCTCATTGGCTTCGTGGACGATATCTATACCTTGTTTGCACAGCAAGCCAAGATGAAGAACATTCGGTTCAGCTTTGACCACGATTCTGATAAGTTGCCCGTATGGGTGGATCGTAGCAACTTCGACAAGGTGGTGGTGAATATCCTTTCTAATGCCTTTAAGTTTACGCCTCCTGGCGGCAACATCCGCATCCATATCACACACGACGATACACACGCCAAGATTGCCGTTCGTGACAGTGGAGAGGGAATACCCGAAGATAAGTTGCAGCATATTTTCGAGAGATTCTACCAGTTGCCTACCACTTCGTCTAAACGTGTGGGAACAGGAATCGGACTCGACCTTACCCGCTCGCTTGTGGAGCTGCATCACGGTACCATCGAGGCGCATAACAATCAGGATGGCAAGGGATGTGAGTTTGTGGTGACCATCCCTTTGGGCAACGCTCATTTGCAACCAGAGGAAATGATGACCGAGACGCAGGAGCCGATACAGATGATTACGGCAATGGAAGAGGAACTGACCAACTCTCTCGCCAAGGAGACGCCTCTGAAGATGAGCAACAGACAACGGCTCGTCATCGTGGAAGATGATGATGAGATAAGGAAGTATCTCATGGATGAACTGGGTTCCGACTATGACGTGGTGGGATGCGAGAACGGACTGGTGGGACTGAAGGAGGTCTTGAAGTCATCGCCCGACCTCGTCATCTCTGATGTCATGATGCCTGAGATGGATGGTAACACTCTTTGTTCCAAGATTCGCTCTAATCCTTCAGTAAGCCATATCCCCGTCATCTTGCTCACGGCTAAGAGCCTTGATGAAGACCAGTTGGAGGGCCTTGAGACGGGAGCGGATGCGTACATCGTGAAACCGTTCAACATGGACATCTTGCGACGTACCATCATCAACCTCATCAACAAGAGCTATAACCTGCGAATGAAATATGGCAGAAATGACCAACTGGAAGAGAAGGTGGACGAGATACAGGTCAAGTCGCCTGACGACAGACTGTTGGAGCGTGTGATGAATGTCATCAACAAAAACTTGAACAACTCTGACTTGAGCGTAGATCGTATTGCTGATGAGGTGGGCATCAGCCGTGTCCACTTGCATCGTAAGATGAAGGAACTCACGGGACAGACACCGCACGATTTTATCAGGAATATCCGACTGAAACAGGCGGCTCACTTGCTTGCCAACCAAAACATGAACGTCACGGAAGTGATGTATGCGTGTGGGTTCAACAATCCTGCGTCTTTCTCTACCATCTTCAAGAAATTCTATGGCTTATCGCCACGCGACTTCATGAAAGAACATACAAAGGAGTAAGGAAATATCATGGGGGGGATTTGTCAAGAAAAAGTGCCGAAAAAGGCTCTCCAGAATGCTTTATTAGTCACGAACCTTTCCTCTGGGTAAAAAAAATGCACTTTTTTCGTCTATTTTGTAACATGATGAATGTCAGTGTGTTATAAAATAGACGATTATTATTTGCTCTAAAAATTTATGTTTTTCGTCCCTAAAAGCAGTATTTTTGGCTTCATAAAGCATAAAAATAGGGGTGCTAACATATATAGTTACGTTCATAACATACATAGTTACGAGCATAACTATATATGTTAGCACCTGTAATGTATCATTTTGCGGGTGTAAACATGCAATTTGAGTGCAAAATACATGTTGTTTCACTCATCCAAACGCTCATTTGAAAATTTTCCAAGAATTTTTTTGTATGAATATTTGTATCTATTTATTTGTCTCGATGGAGGAAAGATGCCGTAGGCATTTCCCACGTACATTGCCAGCTAATTGGAACTGTTCAAAAGTAGTCTAAGAGTCTGCCCCACAAAGCCCCGATAGGGGCGTTAAGAACACAGGCAGGGGTGAAGCGTAGCGAAACCCCTGTAAAAAAGAGCAGTCAACAAACAAAGTACCAAAGGTACGACAGAAATTCTGTCACACCTATCTTTTTACATTATTTTTGTGAATTTCTGCTTGACATTGGAATTTTTTTGTATATTTGCAAACAGAAGCGAGGGTAAGTGTCCAGTATTCTAATACGAGAGTTAATTATAAAAAATGAAGACGAAAGATGAAATATTGAATCTGCTGACAACTTTCAAACCTATGGCAGTTAGCAAATATGGACTGACACGTATTGGCATTTTTGGTTCCGTGGCTCGTGGTGAACAGACAGAGGACAGTGATGTGGACGTGTGTTTCGAAGGTCGTGTGCCAACACTTCTGACACTCGACATGTTGCAGACCGACCTTGAAAGATTATTGGGTAGCCGCGTGGATTTGGTACGTGTGCGAGATGGGATGAACAGCCTTTTGAGTGAACGAATCAGAAAGGAGGGCATCTATGTTTGACAGTGAAATCGTGATAGATGGCTTGCAGAAAATCAGTAAAGCTATCGATACTATTCTCGAACGTTCTGCTGTTGTTGGCGATCCCAATGAACTGCTTTGTACACCTAGTGGAATGATGCGCCTTGATGCTATCTGCATGAATCTGATAGCTCTTGGCGAAGCGGTAAAGGGGCTTGACAAACAGACACATGGTGAACTGCTACCTAACTATCCTGAAATCTATTGGAGTGGTGTGATGCGGATGCGCGATAAAATAGCTCATCACTACTTCGAGATAGATGCAGATGTTGTATTCCGAACCATTCAGGAGGACATTCCGCAGATGAAAGATGTAATTGGAAGGATGATAACTGACGTTGAAAGATTGTCTGTCTGAACTTCTTGAAGTATGCCTATGATAATCTTCTTCCCTATGAAATATCTACTGAATCCAAATATAGGATAAAAATCTGAAAATCAAAAAAGACCGCAATCGCGGTCTTTTTTGCTATTGGTATGATGGATTGCTTATCCTCTTTTCTCATTGTCATCGTACCCATGTACAGGATAGTCGAGGGTGTAGTGAAGGCCCCTACATTCCTTGCGCTCCAAGGCGAAGCGGGTGATGAGGTAGGCGGTGTTGATGAGGTTACGCAATTCGCAGATGTCACGACTGGCTTTCACGCGTTTGAAGAGACGTTCTGTTTCCTCATACAACATATCGAGGCGATCCCAGGCACGATGCAGACGAAGGTCGGAACGCACGATACCCACGTAGTTTGACATGATGGCGCACACCTCCTTCACGCTCTGCGTGATCAGCACCTTCTCCTCATTGGTCATGGTACCCTCGTCGTTCCACTCAGGCACCTTCTCATTGAAGTCGTACAGGTCGAGATGTTCGAGAGAGTGCTTGGCAGCTGCATCCGCATACACCACTGCCTCGATGAGCGAGTTGCTTGCCAAGCGGTTTCCGCCATGCAAGCCCGTGCAAGAACATTCGCCTATGGCATAGAGTCGTTGGATGGAAGAGCAACCATTCAGGTCAACCTTGATGCCGCCACACATGTAATGGGCTGCGGGGCAGACGGGAATGTATTCCTTGGTGATATCGATGCCAATAGACAAACATTTCTGGTAGATGTTGGGGAAGTGGTGTTTGGTTTCCTCTGGATCCTTATGAGTAACGTCAAGACAAACGTGGTCTAATCCGTGAATCTTCATCTCCTTGTCGATGGCACGAGCCACGATGTCACGTGGTGCGAGAGACAGACGCTTGTCGTATTTCTCCATGAAGCTCTCGCCGGTGGGCAATCGCAAGATGCCGCCATATCCGCGCATCGCCTCTGTGATGAGGAAGGCAGGGTGAGTTTCTCCTGAGTGATACAATGCGGTGGGATGGAACTGTACAAACTCCATGTCAGAGACCGTTCCCTTGGCACGATAGACCATTGCCTCGCCATCACCCGTGGCAATCACGGGATTGGTGGTGGTTTGGTAAACGGCTCCACATCCACCCGTACACATCACCGTGACGCGTGAGAGATACGTATCAACCTTCTGCGTCTCGGGATTGAGCACGTAAGCACCATAGCAGTTGATGTAAGGAGTGCGGCGTGTCACCCTTGCACCCAAGTGGTGTTGGGTGATAATCTCCACGGCGAAGTGGTTCTCCTTGATGTCGATGTCAGGATTGTGCCTTACCGCCTCCATCAATCCCCGTTGGATTTCTGCGCCCGTATCATCAGCGTGGTGGAGGATGCGGAACTCCGAATGTCCACCCTCACGGTGCAGGTCGAACTCCCCGTTTTCCTTGCGGTCGAAGTTGACGCCCCAGTTCACGAGTTCCTCTATCTGCTTGGGAGCATTTCTTACCACCTGCTCTACGGCAGCCCTGTCGCTGATGAAGTCGCCGGCAATCATGGTGTCTTCGATATGTTTCTCGAAATTATCTACCTTGAGGTTGGTTACTGAAGCCACGCCGCCTTGCGCGAAGGTAGTATTGGCTTCATCTAATGTGGTTTTGCAAATCAGGCAAACCCTGCCCTTCTTGGCGCGAGCCACTTTGAGTGCGTAGCTCATGCCCGCAACACCCGCACCGATAATAAGAAAGTCGTATTTAAAAATCATAATCGTTTGATAATATGCAGCAAAGTTACATTATTTTTTCGTAACTTTGCACCAACAACGATAGTTTTTTTCATTACGTGTGTAAGATGTCGTTGTATGATGTATGAATAGCATGACACATTTATTAATATATATGAGAAAACTTTTATGTACGCTGGCTTTGCTGCTGGTATGTTTGGCAACTGATGCCCAGACCACTGAGAGAGAGCAGAGGTATCGCCAACAAGTGACAAGCAGGTTAGACAGCTTGATGGGAGACACATTATTGCAAACTACCCAGTTGGGCTTGATGATATGGGACCTTGACGCAGACACGGTGGTCTATCAGAAAGGAGAACAACAACGATTACGTCCGGCATCCACGCAGAAGGTATTGACCGCCGTGACCGCCATCGACAGATTAGGAGGCGACTATCAGTTTAAGACCGAACTGCGCTATACGGGTGAGGTAGTTAACAGGGTATTGACAGGAGACGTGTATTCCGTGGGCAAGTTTGACCCCTGTTTCAACAATGAAGACATGAATGCTTTCGTGGAAAGCATTCGCCAATTGCAAGTTGATACCATACGCGGACATATCTATGCCGACAAGAGTGCGAAGGACATGAATCTGTTGGGCGAGGGATGGTGCTGGGATGACAAGAACCCTGTGCTCTCTCCGCTGCTCTACCAACGCCAAGACCATTTCGTGGAGGACTTTATCAACCAATTGCACCAGCAAGGCATCGTGATTGACGCATACAGCGGCACCAATCAATGTCCTGCCAACGCCCTGCTGTTGTGTAGGCGCGTGCATACGATGGATGAGGTGTTGCTCACGATGATGAAAGAGAGCGACAATCTCTATGCCGAAGCCATGTTTTACCAGTTGGATATGATTGACGGAACCCATCCTGCCACCGCCAAGGGAGCAGCCGAGGTGGTGAAGAGTCAGATAACACGATTGGGGAAGAATGCCAACACCTTCAGTGTGGCTGACGGGTCAGGACTGTCGTTATATAATTATACGACAGCCGAGTTGGAAGTGCTGATGCTCAGACATGCGGCACGCAACAAATGGATAGACATTCACCTCAAACCCTCATTGCCCGTGGCAGGCGTAGATGGTACGTTGGAGAAAAGAATGGTGCAGTCGCCAGCCAAGGGAAACGTGCAGGCAAAGACAGGAACCGTGACGGGTGTCAGTTCGTTGGCTGGCTATTGCACGGCTCCTACGGGTCATCGCCTGTGCTTCTCTATCATCAACCAAGGAGTGAGGTCGATGAAGTTGGGGCGTGACTTCCAAGACAAGGTATGTGAGATATTATGTTCTAAAATCAAATAATTACGCTGATGGAAAAGATAGGTATATGGGTGCAAGACATCTTGTCGTGGATGGGATTGTCGGGTAGCATGATGATGATTGTTGCCCACATCCTGATGGTGCTGATAGCCGTGGCAGCGGCTTGGTTGAGCTATAGCGTTTGCAGGAGAGTACTTATCCCCGTGGTTCGTAAGCTCACGATGAAGACAGAAGTGTCGTGGGATGAGGTGCTGCTGAACGAGCAAGTGCTGAAGTCGGCTTGTCAGATAGTCCCTGCCATTGTCATTTGGGATGTGCTGCCGATGGTGTTCAACCAGTTCCCGTTGGTGCAAACGTTGTTGGAGCGAGCCACCGCCATCTACATCACCGTGATGGCTACCCGTACGGTCATCGTGTTTATCAATTCGTTCAAGGCATTGGAGGGAGAACGTCGCACATCTACACAACAGTATTTCCATTCGTTTTGTGGTGTGTTGAAGATTGTCATGATGTTTATCGCAGGAATCGTGGTGGTCTCCATCGTACTCAACAAAAGTCCTATGACCCTGTTTGCAGGATTAGGTGCTACGTCAGCCATCCTGATGTTAGTGTTTAAGGATACGATAGAAGGACTGGTGGCGGGCATTCGCCTGACGAGCAACGAAATGGTTCATAAAGGCGACTGGATTACGGTGGACTCTGCCAATGCCGACGGTATCGTGGAGGAGATGTCGTTGACCACGGTGAAGATTCGTAATTTCAACAATACCATCTCTACAGTTTCACCACAGACACTCATCAATGGTTCGTTTAAGAACTGGATAGGAATGCAGGAGAGCGAGGGTAGGCGAGTGACGAGGAGACTGTACTTCGACTATCGTAGCATTCGATTGGCTGACGAGGAGATGAAGAAGCACTTAACCACCAAGAAATATTGCGACAAGGAAGAACTGGAAGGCGACCATGTGAACCTAACCCTATACCGTGCATATATAGACAAGGCATTGGCTAAACGACCAGAGGTGAACAGCGACATGATGCTGATGGTAAGAGAGTTTGAACCTACACCCAATGGTTTGCCCGTAGAGTTTTACTTCTTCTTGAAATCCAAGGAATGGAAAACATACGAGATGCAGGCAGCCGAAATCATGGAGTGGGCGATAGCGGTGGCTCCAGAGTTCGGACTGAAAGTATATCAGAATCTGACAGAGAAGTAAAGTGTATGAAACGATTTGCGGGATGTGGCTCAGCCACATCCCGCAAATGTTTATGAATAAATCCTTGATTGATATTAGAAATTCACACCAAAGTTTACGAGCAGTCCACTACTGTGAGCAGAGAAATTGTCGTCATCACTGATGTTGGTAACACCCAACTGATAAGCGATTTCTGCATAGATGTTGTTATACTCAGCACCACATCCTAATCTCAAACCCATGTTGAAACGTTTCAAACCAGGCCAATTACGACCGTAATCATCAAAAGAACTGACTTTATTGCCATTCCCATCTTTGAATTTTCCAGCAATACCAAAACCGAATGCAGGACCAAAGAAAGGCAATACGGCAATTTCATCAGATACTTGGAAGCCATACTTCACCAAAAGGGGAATCTCCAAGCTGTTGTATCCTACAGAAACTTTGTCCTTTTTTGCTCCACGCTCTGTATAGAAAAGTCCACTTTCTACAAATACAGGTGCAGTTTGGGAAACACGTAGTCCGATAACAGCTCCGATGTTCAATCCTACTTTCGTACCTAATGGATCGATAACAGGAATGTCACCTGTAATGGTTGGAACCGTAAAACCGATGCGACCACCAAAATATAGGTTGCTCTTATCAATAGAAAAACCTCCAGTATGGAATTGGGCAAATGAAGGTGCAGCTATCAATATAGCTACGATCGCAGATAGAATTTTTCTCATTTTTATTTTTATTTATAAGTTTAACATGTAAATTTTTTGCAAAGGAACACTTTTTTTCTGAATATTCAAAGTTTTTTCCCAAAAACTTGTTTAATTGTTATAATTATGTTTATTTTTGTGGATGATTTAAACAATCGGAAAATAATGATGACTAAAAACAAATACTATACGAGATGGGTGGCATTGCTCTTTTCGGTCACTTGTGTGATGATGCAAATCAAGGCACAGATAGAGACTGGCAATTCTATCCCCAAAGACTCTACCAACTGGCCCGTGTTGACAGGCTCTGCCGACAAGGTGACAGAGAAACGAATGAACAAGGGTCTTGTGACCAATGCCCTGCAAGCCATGAGTGGACAGACGGCGGGTGTGAACGTGTCATCTACCGGTGCTGACCGTATGGCAATGCTCAATGCCGTGCGCGTGCGTGGTACTACGTCTATCATCGGCGGTAATGACCCGTTGGTCATCATCGACGGAGTGTCATCAGACTTGGCAACGCTATCCAATATTTATCCAGCCGATATAGAGAGCTTCACTATCCTGAAAAACGCATCAGAGACGGCTTTGTACGGTTCGCGTGGTGCTTCTGGTGTGATTGAAGTGAAGACCAAGAAAGGACACGGTGGCAAGTTCCATATCTCTTACGATGGTAACGTGGGCTTTCAGACGGTTTACAAGAATGTGAAGATGTTGCGCCGTGAAGGATATATCTCTACCGCTCAACGATTGGGCGTGTTTTACAACGATGGAGGATATGATACAGACTTTCCCAATGAGATTACCAGAACGGGATTTGTGCAAAGCCATCACGTGGCATTGAGCGGAGGTTCGGACCAGTCGAACTACCGTGCGTCATTGGCTTTCATCGACCATAACTCGGTAATCAGGGTGAATGACTACGAGAACTTGATGGCAAAGATTGACTTGACGCAAAAGGCTTTCGACGATAAGTTGATAGTGGACTTGGGTGCGTTCGTTTCATCGCAACTCAATAGTAGCATCTTCGACGTACAAAAATTGTTTTACTCGGCAGCCACGCAAAACCCTACCTTCTTTTTCGACATAGATGCAAGAGGGCTATGGAAGAAAAATGGCAATGCCTCGCAAATCAATCCACCTGATGCCCTTTTGAATCAGAAGAACGATGAGCGCAGCTATAATTTCAGTACACACTTGGCATTGAACATCGACTTGGCTAAGATGGTCCATCTGAAAGGTTCTTCTCTCAATCTCCATCTGTTTGGCTCTTACACGTTCAATTCCACCGAGAATGCCAAGTTTACACCTACGTGGGTGGGAGACAACGGCAAGGCGTACCGTGGTGAGCGGAAGAATGAGAAATGGTTGGGCAACATGATGCTCGACTATGATAAGAAATGGGGAGCTCATCACTTGGAGGCAAGACTGCTGACCGAATACCAGAGAGACAAGAAAACGGGATTCTGGACAGAGGTGAAAGACTTTACCACCAATGATTTTGGCTACGATAACTTAGGCGCTGCCGCTACCATTCCATACGGTGGGACGGGCAGCGACTTCGACAAACCGTGGTTGGCATCAGTGATGGGAAACGTGAGCTACAGTTTTGCCGATTATGCCAAGTTGACGTTTACGGCACGTGGCGATGCTTCGTCTATGGTGGACAAACATCATAGATGGGGATTGTTTCCTTCTGTATCTGGAGAGTGGAACGTGATGAAGACATTCCCCCAATTGGCAGACCATCACATCTCGTCGCTCAAGACACGATTGGGATATGGTGTGTCGGGTAACTTGGGAAGTATCAGCAGTTATTATTCGCTCCTATTGCTCAGGCAAATAGGTACAGTGTTGGTAGATGGCTCTCCCACCGTGACGATGGGCTTAGTGCGCAATCACAACAGCGATTTGAAATGGGAGTCGCGAGCTACGTTTAACGTAGGAGCGGAATTGGGATTTTTCGACAATCGCTTGGTGCTGACGGCAGAGTATTATTTCTCAAAGACACGAGACATGCTATATTTCTACGATGTACCTGTACCACCGTATGCATTTGATAAGTTGCTGGCAAACCTAGGCACTATGTCGAACAAGGGTTTTGAGATGGGCATGGGCATTACGCCAATCCGTCAAAAGGACATGGACTTGAACGTGAATGTCAATATTTCTTGGCAAAGGAATAAGTTGATTTCGCTGAGTGGCAATTACAACGGCACTTTCATGACGGCTGCCAATATCACCAGCATCGGTCATTTGTATGGTGCAGGCTTACACGGTGGCAACAACAATATTGTTTACCAAATTGTAGGGCAACCCTTGGGCGTGTTCTATCTTCCTCATTGCACAGGGCTTGTCAAGAACGAGGACGGTAGTTATTCGTATGGGATAGAGGACATTGACCATAATGGGAAAATCAATATCGAGGACGGTAGCGACCGATATGTGGCTGGTCAGGCTACTCCCAAGATGACGCTTGGCTCGAATATCTCGTTCAGATACAAGGCATTCGACATTTCCTTGCAGATGAATGGTGCCTTTGGCCATAAGATTTACAACGGTACGGCATTGACATACATGAACATGAACAGCTTCCCCGATTACAACGTGATGAGAAACGCACCTGAGATGAACATCAAGGACCAGACGGCTACCGACTATTGGTTAGAAAGGGGCGACTATCTTAATTTCGATTATCTCACGATAGGATGGAACGTACCGGTGAAGTCGAAAAACATCAGTTCGCTACGCCTGTCATGCTCTGTGAACAATTTGGCTACCATCACCTCGTATAGTGGCAACATGCCTATGATCAATAGTTATGTGGTGAATAACACGTTGGGTATTGACGATAAACGCAATTACCCAGCCTATCGCACCTATAGTTTCGCATTAAGCATAGCGTTTTAAGATGGAGGAAGTGTGATGGAGGAATTAGGAAGTAATATGATGTATGAATTAGGAATTATGAAGGAGGATGTGATATGATGGAGGAATTAGGAATTATGAAGGAGGAAGTGTTGCAGCATAATCAAAATGTTGGAAGTGGTGAAGGATATAAAACTCAAGGGAGTGTTTCCTTCATCCTTCGTAACTTTATACTCGCTGTTAAGCGACACTTCGGCATTCTGACATTATCCATCGTACTTCTTTTCGCCCTCTCTTCTTGCAGCGATGAAGATCCGCACGATTATTTGGAGGAAAAGGAGGCGTATGCAGATGCTAAGAGCCTTTATGTCAATACGGTTGCCACATTATATAATTATATAGGAGGCAAGGATGACTCGCAAGGATTGCAGGGTACGGCTCGTGGAGTGTGGGACTATAACACGTTTACCACTGACGAGGCGATCTCGCCTACACGCGGAGGTGACTGGTACGATGGCGGATATTGGCAAAACCTCTACTTGCATCAGTGGACAGAGGATGATAATGAACTCTACGACATGTGGAAATACTTGTATAAGGTGGTAATACTTTGCAATGGGTCGTTGGCAACTCTTGATGCTCATGAAGACCTCTTGTCGGCGGAAGAACTGGAAGCATATCAGGCTGAGGTGAGGGCTATACGAGCCATGTATTACTATTACTTGATGGATCTCTTTGGCAGAGTGCCTCTCGTGGTGAAGAATGGTGTAACCGTGAATGACGTGAAGCAAGCCAACAGAAGTGAGACATTCTGGTTTGTTGTCAGGGAGTTGCAGGAGGTTGCTCCTTTGCTGGTAGACGCACATAGTAACCAAGAGGGCAAGTATTATGGTCGTGTTACACGTCCCGTTGCTTATTTCTTGTTGGCTAAGTTGGCTCTGAATGCCAACATATATACCGATGACAATTGGACAGATAACATTTTCTTGGATGGTAAGGACATTGACTTCCCTATAGGGGATGTTCACATGAATGCTTACGATGCTACCGTGGTTTATTGCAACCTATTAGATGCATGTGGTTACCGACTGGCTAATAATTATGCCGACAACTTTGTAGTAACCAATGAAAACTCACCAGAGAATATCTTCGTGATTCCTATCGACAGGTTTTTGTACACGAATGTGTTTGAGAACATTGCTCGTTCGTGCCATTACAGTCATGGTGGTGCGCTCGGTCTCAATGCCTCTAACGGACCGTCTGCTACGTTGACTACCGTGAATACTTTCTATTATGGTTCTAATTTCTTAGACAAGCGATATGCAATCAATTTCTATAGTGATACTGTTCGCGTGAAGGGCGAACTCATTGTCTTGGATGATGGCAAGCCCTTGGTGTATATGCCTTTGGCTATCAAGCTCGATGTTACGGGTTCGCCGTATGAGAAGACGGCAGGTGCACGTATGGCAAAATATGAGGTGGATAATACCAAGTTGGATAAAAACGACATCGTACTCTTCCGTTATGGTGATGCGTTATTGATGGAGGCTGAGGCTCTTTTCCGAAATGGGAAGAGTGGAGTTCGTGCTCTCAACGACATACGTAGAAGAGCTGGAATGCCAGAAGTTGCCGAGATGTTTGAAGATACGAAAGAGTATCTTCCTTTCCTTCTTAGCGAACGCTTGCGCGAATTGGTGTGGGAAGGTTGGAGGCGACAAGACCTCATCCGCTTCGGACAGTTCCATGAGGGGTACGACATGCGGCCAAAACTGCCAAATGAAGATACTCGCTACACAACAGTATTCCCCATTCCACAAGCAGCACTTGAGTTGAACCACAATCTCACGCAGAATCCAGGGTATTGATGAAGGAGAGAAATTTCTTCGTCAAAATTTGTATGTTATAGATAAAATATGTATTTTTGTGCAAAAATTTTAAAATACTTGAAATATGATATAACCAAAAAACATGAACCAGTATAGGCAATAAGATGTTGCTGTAACTGAAAACGATAATTGAAAGAAGCGAAACTTCTTTGTGCATTGTTCTACCATCTACGAATCCGCCAAATTCGATACTCAGAAGAAATGCATGACAGAAGTCTCGTCCTTTATGGGACGTAGACTGTCTGATGCTTATCTGGGTGAAGGTACTTGGCGGTCCTGTAGATGGGTAAGCAGACAACCCTAATGATAGTCTGCGTCTCTCTTTTTTTTATCTACAAACGCCAAGATTTTTTATTTTTAGTTGACGAGTTAACATGATAATGAGTTGACGATTTATTCACCCTAAAAACAATTTTTATGAAAAAGCTAAAACTTCTGCTTACACTTATTGCCGTAAGCATTGGCTCATGGCAAGGATCATGGGCAAGAACCGCTCCTTCTCTTCCAACAACGAAAACATTGGAAAGCGGAAAAGTGTATTATCTTTATAATGTAGGAAGCGACAGGTTCCTTACATACGATCGAACAAATGGTGGTAGTTGCCCTTGGGCAAGAACAGACATGGGTAGTGCTGTCAAAATCTCTGTGGTTAATGGTACGCAGTATTCCTTATATTTCGTTGATGCAAAACGTTATGTGTTAAGTTATGGTAGTGGCGATTATCTATATGCGTATGAAAGTAGTAGCCAACCCACCTCTGAAAGTTATCGTTTTACCATCAAGGAGATTTCTGGAGGATATACCATTCAACGAGTTTATCAAAGTAACCAAAATGAGTATATTGGTTATGATGGTCGTAATACTAACTTGATTTATAATAATCTCACTGATGGAAATATCGTTTGGCAATTGATGGACGAAACGGAAACTGCTCATTTTATAGCCAAACGCAACCTTTATCGAGCCTTGGAATCGGCAGAGGGATATTACACGGGGAAATATGAGGACATTTATAATAACGCGTCAAGTAGTAATGCTGCTTTGCAAGAGGCAGCTGATATGCTAAATGAGGCAGTGAAAGCCAGTGGTACGGTACAATTGCCAGAGTGGTCAGATTATAGGATTATGTTTGAATTGAAGGATAAATGGAACTATTCTTCTTATGGATTTAGCACAGGATATATTGGTGTAGGAAAAAGTATGTTGTTGACGGCAATTGTAGATGTAAATGATAATGCTACAATGGCATTTAACTATTATGAAGAAAATAAATCCGAAAGCTACAATGATCAGATGGAAGTTTATCTTGATGGTGACTTACAATATGTTGTCAATCGATATGAATATAATGATCAAAGGTATTTCGTTGAGATGGAACCTGGAGTCCATGAAATAACATGGAAATATAAAGTTGATGGAGATGAGAATATATTGAATATAGGACATATTTATAATATCGGTATCTGCAAAACCCCTACGATGTATGTTAGTTTGAAAGAACCAGGAAGCTTGGGTACTGAAGTGTTGAAAAACACGGAGCATATAAAGAATGTACGTAAGTTGGTGGTAAGAGGTGAAATGAATGATGATGACTGGGATCGCATTGTGATGATGACGAGCTTGTTCTCTCTCGACCTCACGGATGCTATAGCAGCTGAGGTTCCAGATGAAAAGTTAAGCAAATATTATAACTCAAGCCTATCATTCCTACATGAGGTCAAATTACCAAAGACACTGAAGAGGATTGGTAAATATGTATTCTACGGTACATATTTAGATGCCATCTCTTTCCCCGATGAGTTGGAGACTATTGATGCTTATGCATTTTGTGGTACTCGAATCAAGGAGGCCATCTTACCAGAGTCTGTGACGATGATAGGGAAATCCGCCTTCTCTGCCAACCAATCTTTGGAGAAAGTTTCTTACCCAGCAGCTGCACAGACTGTACCAGATTATTGTTTTAGCGGATGTAAAGTTCTTCAACCATTTGATTTGCCAGAGGGAATCGCTTCTATTGGTTATCAAGCGTTTTATGAATGTTATTCATTTGATACATCCATTCCATCAACGGTAAGTAACATAGGCTATGAGGCTTTTCAAAATAGTGGAATAACAAATGTCGTTATCAATGAGGGTACAACCATTAGTAATGAAACATTCAGATATTGTAGAAACTTAACTAATGTGGAATTACCAACTACCATGTTTGATGTGCCGTATTCCATGCTGTCATATTGTAGCAATCTTCGGGATGTGTATTTGAAATCACCCACGGTGGCAAAGCCTAATTCCGTATTCTATAATAATACAATGCCAAACATTACACTCCATGTACCTGATTATTTGGTGAACGCCTATAAGCAAGACAACTATTGGTATAATTGTAACATAGAGGGATTCAATACCGCCGAAGTACATGACTGGCAGGTATTGCAACCACTGAAGATGGGAGCTGGGGAACGATTCCAAGGTTCTCCCAATGTTCATATAAGTGAGCAAGGTAGTTGGACATTGAGCGGTGATGATGCCATGACTCTAAACGACTTCTCTACGGTACGTAATGGAAATTCACTTTCTACTTCAACTCTGTTGTTGAGTACTTGTGACAATATTCGCATCTTAGGCAACTACGTACATAAGTATTATACGGAAAGTAACATGTGGTATTTTGTCACCTTGCCATTCGACACGAAAGTAGGAGATATAGAGAGTACTGCCAGCTTTGCCGTGCGCTATTATGATGGTGCTAATCGTGCCAAGAATGGTACGGGTGGTAACTGGAAGAACTATTCCAAGGATGACATCATTCCTGCTGGTACAGGATTTATTTTCCAAACCAGTAAATCTGTTTGGTCATCATTTAAGGCTCAGAACAACGATTCTAAACAGTTTGTGTTTGCCAATAAGGAGTTTGTGAAGTCGCTTATCACCAATAAATCTGACGTGACTGCAAACAAAGGGTGGAACCTTGTAGGCAATCCTTGGCTCACCTATTATAATATACATAAGCTCAATTTTGCCGCTCCTATTACCGTATGGAATGTAAGCAACCAAAATTATTCCGCTTATTCTATTATCGATGATGATTATGCCATAGAGCCTCTGCAAGCTTTCTTCGTGCAATGTCCTGACGAAATCAATTCTATTTCATTCCCCATTGACGGACGACAGTTGACCTCAACGATAGAGAGCCAGAATGCTGTGCGCCGTAGAAACATACAGTCAGAACGTAAGTTGGTAGACATAGAGTTGTCTGATGGAGAGATGAGCGACAAGACTCGTTTCGTGCTCAACGAACATGCGTCTGTAAACTATGAAACTACTTGTGATGCCAGCAAGTTCTTCTCCATGAATGCCGAAGTTCCACAGATTTATACTGTTTGCAATAATATCGAATACGCTATCAACGAGCGTCCAATGGCAGATGGTGTGTTGACATTGGGCGTATTGATACCTACAGAGGGTACCTATACCATCAAAGCTATTCGCAATCAAGTGGGCGACGTGATTTTGCTTGACAAGGAGACGGGCGTGCAAACTCTTCTCAACAATGGCGAATATACGTTCAGTGCCAATGCCGGTCAGACGGAAGACCGTTTTGAGATTCGTTTCTCAGGCATCATTGCTGACTCCATCAACAAGGTGGAAGGTGAGCAAACAAACGAAACAGACTATTTCAACCTGAATGGTCAGCGTGTGTTGAACCCAACCAAGGGTGTTTATGTGGTAAATGGTAAGAAGGTAATCGTTAAATAATTGCCATTGCCTATGAAACGAATCAGGTATTTGTCTCTGCTGATGCTGTTATTGTGTGGCATCAGCACATGGGGACAAAATGAATTTAATCCCACTGACCCACCAGAGCCAGGCTTGCCTCCCATGAAGTTGGAGATACAGGTTTTGCCTTCTGATGCAGGTAGCGTGTCGGGTGCTGGTCGGTACGTAACTGGTACGAAGGTTGACCTACGTGCCTATACCAATACGGGATTTGTATTTGAGAAATGGACAACTGCTTCTGGAGAACTTGTATCTACTTCTTCGTCCTTCACTTTTACGAAGGGGGAGGGACATGAGAAATTGATTGCCAATTACGTGTTTGCGCCAGATGCTCCTGTTGAACCAGCCGATCCCGCTACTATTATGTACTACCAACTGACTCTCAACGCTACGGAAGGTGGTTCGGTGAGTGGTGGTGGTCGTTATCTTGCAGGTAAGGAGATTACGTTGAGTGCATATTGCAACGATAAGTTTGATTTTGACGGATGGTATGACAGTGATGGGGGATTGCTCTCCAAGAGCACATCTTACAAATATACCACTACTGACAAGCATCGTACCTTGACAGGGCGTTTCGTGTTTAATCCCGACAGTCCTAAGGAACCGAGTGAGCCAACCTTGAAGCCCAAGCACAACATCAATGTAGTGGCAAATGAAGGTGGTTCGGTGAACATCAGTCAAACACGTTTGCAAGAGGGCGAGAGCGTGACACTTCGTGCCTATTATAACACGGGATATGTGTTCGACGGCTGGTATCTAAATGGTGAACTATATACGAAATTGCAAGAATTCTCATATACGGTAAGCAATCAGAGCGTTCAGAACTTCGAGGCACGATTCTTGTTTGACCCAGATAGCCCGAATGAACCCAATATGCCTACCAGTACCAATCATGCTTTCTTCCTGATGAACAAGGTGACGGTGCCAGGAGCGATGGTGAAATATCCCATCTATTTGTCCAATGTACGTACTATTGGGGATATGACATTCCAATTGACGTTCCCAGAGGAACTGAAACCCGACTTGACATCTGTAGAGATGTCAGGTAAGGCAGAGGGATATAGTGTCTCTTGCAGTGCCGTGGATGATACCACTTACGTATTCTCGCTCATTGGTGGACAAGTGCCAGCGGGTAATGCAGCGGTGCTTGTTTTTACCGTGCCTGTGCCGGAAAAGACATCAACGGGCAAAAATTATCAAATTAAAATCAACCAAGTGTCATTAACAGAGGAAGATGGTTCTACTATCACTGCATCTACACGCAATGGTAGGATTTCAGTATATAAACTGGGAGATACCAATGGGGATGATGAAGTTAACTCTGCTGATGTATTAAACATCGTAACGGTGGCTTTGCAAAAGCCAACTGAAATATTCATTGAAGAGGTGTCAGATATGAATGATGATGAAGAGTTTTCTTCTGCTGATGTACTTGGCATTGTGAACATCGCATTAAATGAAGAATAAAAAAAATGAAAAGAATCATATTGTTATTTATATCGCTTAGTGTCTTCGGCTTTTTAAAGGCCGAAGACGTATTGCAGGTTCGTCCTGTAAATGTATCTGCTGGTTTGACAGATGAAGATGAAGTATGCTTGGAAATAGCCGTGCGTAACTCTTCTTTTAATGTAGCTAATTTGCAGTTTGATATTTTGCTTCCTGAAGGAATGGAAATTTCCTATTGGGATTATGGAGAGCGCATTCCCTTTACAAAAAAAGGTCGTAGGATAGAGTATGATTTCGATGCTCAATATAATAAGTTGTCATCAGGCTATACGCGTTTCGTGTTTATCCCAGGTGGTGAGATGCGTCCTATAGAAGACAATGATGAAACGTTGATTTATTTGTATATTACTACGTCAGAAGACATGAAACCAGGTGTTTATCCTATTTATATGACTAATATTCATTTTGATAAGAGCGTTAAGGAGACTCTCAAGATATTTGATGTAACATCGTATGTCACGATAGGCGAATCCTCACCATTGAAAACGGAGGAAAACGTAGATCTTGGATTTCTTACGGGATATGTTCCGTCTTTCGTTGTTGACGCATTGAGTGATGAGCTTAGTGAAAATGAGAATCTTTCCATGGTGAATCTCTCTGGCGTGGAAAATTTGGGAGGTGAGTTGTCTTTGGCAGAGAACCAACTTTGGTTTACAAGTAATGAGGCATCGTTGAATAGGGAGTTTCCTGCCAATCAATGGTGTACGGTGTGTTTGCCATTCGCATTGTCTAATGAAATGGTTACTGGCTTAAATGAAAATGGTGTTGAGGTGGAAAAACTGACGGAATATGATGAAGTTGCCAATGAGGTGTATTTTTCAGCAGTTGACGAAATGGAAGCCAATGTGCCGTATGCCATTCGATGTGCCACAGCAATGACTCCGTTTAAAGACTTGTCTGGTATAAGTGTAACAGAAACTCCTATCGCTCGACCTGTTGAATTGGGTCGTGTGTCTATGCAGGGAACATATAAGACTATGGTTCTCAATTCTGACAGTGAGACCACTTACTATGCGTTTAATGCGGCTGACGGGGAATTTGTACGTATAGGAAAAAATGCAAAGACTGCTCCTTTCCGTGCTTTCTTGACTCTTACCGGTGCTTCTTCAGCTAAAAACATCAAGGTGATACACGGTGATGATTTCAGTACTAGCATCGTTAATCCTATGATTTCTACTGATGACCATTCTGTGTACGACTTACAGGGGCGTAAGGTGAATGGACAATTGATGAAAGGTATTTATATTGTTAATGGACAAAAACTCGTGAAGCCATGAAAGAAGAGTATCAAAAGCCAGTGATAGAATTATGCCGCATTGACATTGAAGATTTGTTGATATCATTGTCACTGGAACCTAAAGACGACATCATTGTTGGAGCCAAAGGCAACGATTTTGAAGAAGAACTATCCCAAGATGATGCCATTTCCATGCAGCAGTCTGTATGGGATGAATAATGCTTGATGGTCTAAGTAAAAAAATAGATATTTTGTCTAAGGATTTTAAGACTCAAGGATTTGATTTATAAGTGATTAGTCTAAGGATTCAAGGATTTAAGGATATTTTGTGTAATCTCTTTTTACATTAGAAAGAATAATCCTCTCATCCTAAAATCCTTAGACTTTTAAAAAATGCCAAGTAAATCACTCGTCCATTTGGAACAATGGGTCTTCAGGCATAACCATTGTTGGCTTTTGGTTGTATTGTTCCAGTGTTTCTGCTGGTACATACTGCTTGTCGATGACAAGGCGGAAGAAATACTCGTTGAACCAGCGGTTGGTCATAATCATGTAACCATTCACGCCACTTGCTGTACCCCATGAGTTTTCTACTTTCCATTTCTTGGGATTACCCTGTGCATCAAGATCAACGGCAGTGAGCGTCATGGCATGTGTAGAGCCACTGTCGAATGTAGCGATACGCTGAGCCTTATCCATTCCGAAGGTTGTTCCGAAAAGTGACTCATAGTCGTAGTTCTCTGTGTCTAAATATCCACGTTTGCGGTCCAGTTGCTTGCCCACGTCATAACTGGTATAAAGTTTTCTTCCATCCTTGAGAGATGCAATGGCGAGCTTGGCAATGTCTTCCATAGGCAGGTTCAGGTATTTCCAGTTGTGTCCGTCGTATGTGTGTCGGTCATATTCCACCTCAAACGTCTTGTAATAAGGGCGACGAGGATCGTTCATCACCATGATAAACGTGCCGTTGATAGGTCCGCCAACGGTAGTCTGATAAAACTCTTTCGGAGTGTATGTTTTCGTTTCTCCTATTGCCTTTCCGTTTTTATTTGTAAAGGTGTAGGTGAACTGCTTCACGGGTTCACCTAATGTCAGGCAGAGCATATCGTATATGGTACATAGCATTTCGCCCTTTCTCTTTTGGATGGCATTTGTCTTTTGTTTCTTGGCAACCATGTCGCGCAGTTCCAATCCAAACTCACGCAACTTACTGGCAATCAGTCGTGATGCTTTACTGGTGTTTTCTGCGCTATAAGTTTCTGGTTGTGCGCTCATAGGCACTAATCCGTATTTCTCTGCCAAGTCGGAAACACCGCAGAACGTACCACCGTCATTCAAAGGATGATGGAAGAAAAATTGTACACGAATATCGTCAATGGGTTTGTTGGCGCAATCTATCACGCCCTGCAACATCAGGTTGGCTTTCTCCAACTGGTCATAGAAGAACAGGTAATCGTGAGAAAACTCCACGGAGAGCGTGTCTTGGTGAGCTTTGGCAAAGTTGGCACGTAACACGTTCAATCCAGAAAACATCCAACAACGTCCTGATGATTTCTGGTCGTGTATGGATTGTTTGGGAGTCTCGATACTAAAGACATTGTCTATAGGTCCTTCGTTGGCGAAGTTCTTGGCTAAGTTGTCGATGGCATTAGATGCGATAGCATTAAACAAAGCCTTGTTTGTTGGCACGGTGCTGTGAGCTTTCTCCATTTGTTGCAACATTTGGGCAGAGATGCCACCTTCTCTTGTCTGTGCGGGAATGACCGTAGAAATGGTGAGGCACAATCCCATGATGATAGTCTTCTTGTTCATTGCTTGTAATGATTTGTAGTTTTGGGCAAAGTTACGAAAAAACGAGTGCAATACAAAAGAAAAATTACTTTTTTCTTTTTATTGCCGAGTGTCAGAAACTTCGGCATAGTCAAAGTTATTAGAAAAAAAGTTGATTATTTTTAACAAGTTATGTTTTTTATTTGTATTTTTGCATTATAAAAAGTTCATCAATATGAAAAAGCACCTCTTATCGATATTGATTTTTTTTCTTTGCGTTCCCTTGTTCGGACAAGTATATCGCAATCCCATTTTATCAGGATTCCATCCAGACCCAAGCGTGTGTAGGGTAGGTGACACGTTTTATCTGGTAAACAGTAGTTTCCAGTATTTTCCAGGTGTTCCCATCTTTCAGAGCAAAGACCTTATTCACTGGCAGCAGATAGGCAACGTATTGGATAGAGAGTCGCAGGTGCAGTTGAAAGGTACTTCCTCATGGCAGGGTATCTATGCGCCAACCATTCGATACCATGACGGTACATATTATATGATAACGACCAACGTGGGCAATGGTGGCAACTTCATGGTAACGGCAACTAATCCGATAGGACCGTGGAGCGAACCTATTTGGCTGAAGCAACAAGGCATTGACCCGTCATTGTATTTCGAGAATGGCAAATGCTACATGGTAAGCAATCCTGACAATACTATCATGCTTTGTGAAATCAATCCCTCTACGGGAGAACAACTTACAGAGAGCAAGGCACTTTGGCAAGGAACGGGAGGCAGATACCCTGAAGGTCCACATATATATAAGAAGGACGGGTGGTATTATCTGTTGATTTCTGAAGGTGGAACGGAGTTGGCGCATCGGTTGACGATTGCCCGAAGCAAAAAGATTGATGGTCCTTACCAAGCTAATCCTGACAATCCCATCCTTACCCATTGTTCGCTGGCTGGTCAATCTAATATGATTCAAGGTACGGGACATGGTGACTTGATACAGGCTGTAGATGGTCGCTGGTGGATGGTGTTCTTGGCTTACCGTAACTTTGGCGGTTCTTACCATCATCTTGGTCGTGAAACCTTTTTGGCTCCCGTGAAGTGGGATAAAGGTGCTTGGCCGGTGGTGAATGACGGAAATCCCGTGGACACGATGATGAATGTAAATGAAGAATGTAGAATGAAGAATGAAGAATGGGCTGGCGCATCAAATGAAGGGCGTAGAATAAAGGATGAAGAATTATTCGCAAAAGAACCGACTACGGCGTTAGCTGATTCTTCATTCTTCATTCTTCATTCTTCTTTTGGCTGGTTATACTTGCAGAATCCCTTGATGGCAAATTATGAGCTGCATGATGGTGTGTTACGACTACACCCTCATGGTACGTTGGCAGAAAATGAGAGACCAACGTTCAAGGGTGTGCGCCAGGAAGATGCTCGTATAACGGTAGAAACAGAAGTGAGAATGGTAAATGGTGTGGAAATGCCATTGAGGGCAGGATTGTCTGTTTACCAGATAAACGACGGGTATTTGAACTTTTACGTAGAAAATAATTCCGTGGTGTTGAGGATGAAACTCAAGTCGGTAGATTATGTAGTGGGACAAGCTCCCTTGTCGGGGGAAATGGAATCAGTCAAGTTGCGCATACAGAGTGACGGAGAAAAATATGTCTTTGCTTATTCCACCGATGGTAATACCTACCAACCAGTGGGAAGTATGGATTGCACTTTGTTGAGTACCGAGGTGGCAGGTGGCTTTACGGGCGTTGTCATCGGTATGTTTGTCGAAGGAAGTCATTCTGATAGTGCGGCAGATTTCATGTATTTCAAGTATTGTGCTAATTAGAAGCAAGAAAGTAAGAAAGTAAGAGGCAAGAGATATGATTAAGAAGCAAGAGGCAAGAAAGTAAGAAGTATGAGATATGACTTGGCTTTTTGAGACAATTAATCTTAGGTATTCTCTCACTTCTCACCCCTTCACCTCTCACCCCTAATAATAGTATTGTTCAATTTAAATGTTTTACAAGTTATGAAAAAGTATTTAGCAGAAATGGTCGGCACGATGGTGCTGGTATTGATGGGTTGCGGTGTTGCCGTAAGCCTGAATTGTTCTTCTGATTGTGCTACCGTAGCCAATGCAGGAACCGTTATCGGTACAGCTATGGCATTTGGCTTGGCAGTAGTGGCAATGGCTTATACCATTGGCGGAATTAGTGGTTGCCATATCAACCCCGCCATTACATTAGGTGTTTTCCTCAGTGGTAGAATGAGTTCTAAGGATTGTGGTATGTATATGCTCTTCCAGTGCATTGGTGCATTCATTGGTTCTGCCTTGCTCTTCTTGCTTACTTCGGGTGTTGAAGACTTGTCAGGAACGGGTGCCAACGATTTGCAAAACGGTGTTTCCGTGATGGGTGGCTTGTTGGCTGAAATCATCTTTACCTGCGTGTTCGTACTTGTTGTGCTGGGCGCTACAGCAAAGACAAATGGAGCTACCAACAATTTTGCTGGCTTGGCAATCGGTCTTTCCTTGATTCTTATCCACTTGGCTTGCATCCGCTATACAGGAACATCTGTGAACCCTGCTCGTTCATTGGCTCCAGCTTTCTTCCAAGGTGGTACGGCCCTTTCTAATCTTTGGATATTCATCGTTGGTCCATTTGTTGGTGCAGCTATTGCCGCTGGTATCTGGAAAGTGATTGATACGGAGAAGGAATAAACATTCCATGACTCATAGAAAAACGGCACCTTCAAAAGGAGGGCACTGAAAAAGTCCCTGTAGGTTCTTTTTAACAATTAAAGCCTGCACATAGTCATGAAACAATTTGGCTATGTGCAGATTTTTTTGTACCTTTATAGCATAAAACGTAAAGGTTATGCTAT
>Ga0247610_10000389_pt1 | contig 63807 bp, 64 predicted proteins | sample 174DNAGHGhighgp2_FD_193483 | JGI IMG/M metagenome (GOLD analysis project Ga0247610, IMG submission 193483) | Sheep rumen microbial communities from Palmerston North, Manawatu-Wanganui, New Zealand - 1742 DNA GHGhigh gp2 | ecosystem: Host-associated > Mammals > Digestive system > Stomach > Rumen...
ATTCTTGATCGAGCAACTCGTCGAACGTCTCGCAATTCATGATTGCCTGTTTTTTCTTTTCTGTCATACCTTATTTCTCCTTACTCTTTAAATACTCTTTCTTGATAGCCTCTGCACGTCTGATTTCCTTAGGTGGAGTCTTCTGACTCTTCTTTTGGATGCCATGAAACAGCACCACAACCGCACCTTCATCAAAACAGCAGAACACTCTGTAGATATTATTTCCCAATTCAATCCGGATCTCGTAGATCCCATCACTGCCTTCAATAATTCTCAGGAACTTTGCAGGAACGATTCGCTGCGTTTCCACTAATTTAAGAACCTGGTTTATCTTGTGCCTAACCTCGAAGGTCTGGGCCACATAGAATTCCTTGTAGTAGTTCTTATACAATTTGATTGTACGAACCTTCTCCATACTAATTCCTCCGCAAAGTTAACGAATTAATGAACATTTTCCAAACTTTTTTGGAAAAATCTGCAGAAACGGCATCATTTTTTGCTATTTGTGTTTCCATAAGCAAATAATTTAAGAGTTTAACATATAATTATCGCTTGCAAAGATAAGGATAAAATCCGAATCCACAAAATTTCGGAGAGAAAAATCGGGCATTTTTTTGTTTTTTAAGAAATTATTCTTACCTTTGCACTCGCTGAATCCTGGTGGGAAAATCCCCCAGTGGGTTCTTCGTTTAGTTTTTCATAATAAGACACTCTTCGTGAGAATCGTGTTTTTTTTGTTTTAAGGTTAGATTTAAGCACCGCATTGTTCGTGAGAATTGTGCGGATTTTTATTTTATTCTATAAAATATCCTCGAAATTCTTTGTATTCTGAGAAAAAAACCTTTATCTCTGGCTACGCCTATGATACTCACGCTCGAAAAAACTCAAAAAATATTTGGTATTTTGCTCGCTTATTCGTATCTTTGCCCCTAAGAATTCATAACCTAAGATAAATATGCCTGTAGATAAGCAAGTACTATTAAGATATAGGGTGCTGAACCGCTGTTTCAGGAACCAGTTCAGAGAATTCACAATCGACGATCTCGTTGATGAGTGCAATGCTGCGCTGCGCAAGGCTGATAAGCCCGATGTCTCTAAGCGCACCATTCAGAACGACATCAACACCTTGGAGGCAGATTACGGTATCATGCTCGATGAGAAGCTGAAGCGTGGGCGCCAGCGACTCTATCGTTATCGCGACACCAGCTATACCTTGCCTCTGTTCCGGATGAACGATCAGGAGCGCAACAAAATTCAGGATGCCATCCGTGTACTGGAGGGTTTCGAGGGCGATCCCATGTACGAGTGGGCACGCTCGTTGCTGATACAAGTAGGGGCGGGGCTCTTCGACGAAGACACCTCTTCAGTGGTGTCCTTCCAGAGCAATCCTGATCTCGAAGGATTGAGACATTTCAGCAAACTGCTACAGGCAATTCTTACCAAACGTGTTTTGAAACTTACTTACAAACCTTTTGGAAAAGATACGCTTACTGATCGCATCTATCCCTACCATCTCAAACAGTTCAATGACCGCTGGTACCTCATTGCCCAGGCCATTGGCTACGACACCTTGGCTCATTATGCTCTGGATCGTATCGAGAGCTTCGAGGAGATCGCGCTGCCTTATAAAGAGTCCGGTGTAGACTTCAACCATTATTTCGACGATATCATTGGCGTCACCGTTCCTGAGCGCTATGAGCCTGTGGATGTGATACTGCGCGTGTGGAACAACCGTTTCCACTACATCAAGACCAAGCCCCTGCACCTCTCACAGCGCATCATCGCTGAGGAAGGTGGCTACACCAGGATCTCCATCAACGTGAAGATCAACAGGGAGCTCATCTCTCTGCTACTCTCCTTTGGCCCCGATGTTGAAGTCATCGCTCCCGCCTCCCTCCGCAAGATGCTCGCCAAGGACATCTCTGTCATGAGCGAGAGATATCCCATAGATAAATAAACAAAAAATGAAATACTATTATCCCTTTGGAGAAGAATTAAAGCCTGTAGTGCAGCAGGATAGGACACCTAAGAAAGTGTTTGTGCTGGGAGTTTATGCCAGTGCGGTGCATGCATGTTGGAAGAAACCCGGGCAGAAAAGGCCTGTTTGCACTGCCTTGGCTGTTGCCAGTGAACCTCGGATATTTTGGGATGGAAACCCCGAAGAGGCAAAGGAGATTATTAGCAAAATCAGAATACCTAAGGAATTAGGAGCGTTGGAGCCTGCTGATTCTAGATTCAATGGTCCTTCAGCGAAGGTACTCGATAAACATATCCTTGCCCCTTTAGGATATACTCGCAAGGATGCCTGGCTCTGCGACTTGTTGCCAGAAACAAGACTAAATGATGGTCAGTTAAATGCTTTGAAGAAATATGACAAAGAAAGAGAGAAGTATGACCTGAAGAAGGTAACAATCCCTAAGCGTCCCTCTAATTTCTGTGATGAAGAGCGCTGCAAAGAGATCATAGCAGAGTTAGAAGAATCGAAAGCTGATATGCTGGTGCTGCTAGGCGATATTCCCATCAAACAGTTCCTCAATACAGTAGCGGATGTGGATTATAAATCATTGAAGGAATATGGGGAACGTTATTGTTACGGTTTCCAATCAGAGGCAGTGATTAATGGCAAAACTTACAAGATCCTTCCCTTAGCCCATCCTCGCCAGATTGGAGCACTCGGTTCTCATAGCAGTGATTGGTACAGACTCCATCAAGAATGGGAGAGGTTATATCATGCAGGTATAAATCCATTATTTATTAAACAGATATAATGAATACCTTGTTGTTTTCCATAGGTGAGATGTTTCGTCATGGCATCGTTTATTTAGTAGGTGGTATAATATCTATTTGGGCTTCTATTTGGGCCACTCATTGGTTATCAAAAGGTGAAGAAGAATATGTTGGAATTCAAGAAGACTACAGAAGTTGGAAAGCCCAAGATAGGAAATGGTATAAAATAAACAATCAATTACTAGACATACCTATGGGTATTGTATGGCTTTTCGTATCGATACTGTTTTTTGTTAGTTGGGAAGGTTTTTTCAACTTATGTTATTACTTCATGAATTTTGATGAAATTGGTGCTTTAAGTTTTATTATTGATTGGATGCCTGATAATACATTCTTCAATATAATCAGATTAGTCCTTAAAATCATTGATTTATTTTTCCTTATTATTTTTCAAACATTGCTCTTGAGTTTGTCGACTTTGACACTGACAATTAATCGGCGTGGTTTTATTATTCCAACACTCTATAGGTTGGTGTTCTTTATAATAATTGCAATTTTATATTTTGATGAAATTGGAGAAGAATTCTGTTTTGCCTTTGATCCAGGAGATGAAATTGAATATGTAATTGATTTTTGTAAATTTGGTGAAAATTTGAGAACTAATGTTGAGTTTATTTTCCCTATTGCATGTTTAATAAATCTCTGTTATTATTTTCGACATCAAATAAAATAGAACTATGCAGAAAACCTGCACACTTAGGCTGTAATTTTGCACCCAGAAACAATAAGATGTTTAATTTATAACTTTTGACGATTATGGTTACAGCAGAGTATTTTGAGGATCTGAAGAAGAGCATGGCCAAGAAGAGTGTCGTGGCTCTGGTGCGGGAGTTTAACAAGCAGGTGGGTAGCCGGGCTTGGACGTCGATTCGTGGGCTGCACGACAGCGTGCTTATCGATACACTGATAGCGAAAGGTGTGGACGTGTCTGCGGTTTATGATGGGGTAGAAATCAGTTTTGCACGGAAAATCAAGTTAAGTGATGATAAAACTAAGATTATTTTTGCGTAGTTCCGAAAATCTTACTATATTTGCATCACTAATTTGAAACGAAACAAAAACGAAATATGAATAAACAACAGCTTGCGAACAAGATCTGGGCATCGGCGAATAAGATGCGCTCGAAGATCGATGCCAATGAGTATAAGGATTATATCCTGGGCCTGATATTCTATAAGTTCCTCTCTGACAATGAGGTAAACTATCTATATAAGGTACACGGATGGACGGAGGAGTATCTGCCCAGCCTCGTGGAGGATTATGAGGATGAGGATATGGCAGCCCTGATAGAGGACTGTAAGCAGAGCATTGGCTATTTCATTGAGTATAAGAACCTGTTTTCTACATGGCTGTTGCCAGAATCTACCTTCAGCGTGGCAGAACTCAGTGTGGCCCTGAATCGTTTCGACAGTCTCATTAGCGACAACTACAAGCGCGTTTATGAGAACATCTTCGTGACGCTACAGGCAGGATTGAGCAAGCTGGGTAATAGCCCTGCAGAACAGACAAAGGCGCTGAAAGGCCTCATCAAACTGATCAAGGATATCCCTACGGATAGCAAACAAGACTATGACGTGTTGGGCTATGTGTATGAATACCTGATTGGTAACTTTGCTGCTAATGCTGGTAAGAAGGCTGGAGAATTCTATACGCCTCATGAGGTGGCTATCCTGATGTCTGAGATTGTGGCAGAGCACCATAAGGACAAGGATAAGATTGAGATTTACGACCCCACGAGTGGTTCAGGCTCGCTGCTGCTGACGATTGGTAAGAGCGTAGGTCGTCATATCGAGGATAAGAACCGCGTGAAGTATTATGCGCAGGAGCTGAAGGAGAACACTTACAACCTGACGCGTATGAATCTCGTGATGCGTGGTATTCGTCCGGGTAACATTGATACCCGTTGTGCGGACTCCCTTGGTGAAGACTGGCCTATCCAGAAGACGGGTCCCGATGCAGGCAAGCCCCTGTATGTGGATGCGGTGGTGTCGAATCCCCCGTATTCTCAGCACTGGGATCCAACGGATGCAGAGATGGATGCCCGTTTTAAGGACTATGGCGTGGCGCCTAAGAGTAAGGCAGATTATGCTTTCTTGCTGCATGAGCTGCATCACCTGAAGCCAGATGGTGTAATGACTATCGTGTTGCCTCATGGTGTATTGTTCCGTGGTGCGCCTGATGACGAGGGTGAGGGCAAGATCCGTAAGCGCCTGATAGAGAAGAACCAGATAGATGCTATTATTGGTCTGCCTGCCAACATCTTCTTTGGTACAGGTATTCCTACGCTTATCATGGTACTGAAGCAGCATCGCCAGAATGATGACATTCTGATAATCGATGCCTCGAAGGGTTTTGTGAAGGATGGTAAGCAGAATAAGCTTCGTGCCTCCGACATCAAGCGCATTGCTGATGCTTGGCGGGATAGGGCAGATGTTCCCGGATTCTCTCGTAAAGTAAGTCGTGAGGAGGTGCGCGAGAACAATTATAATCTGAACATCCCCCGTTATGTGGACTCTTCTGAGGCGCCTGAGCAATATGATATCTATGCCACGATGTTCGGTGGCATTCCTAATAGCGAGATTGATAAGCTGCAGAAGTATTGGGAGGTATTCCCGTTGCTGAAAAAGCGTCTCTTTACACCTATACCTGGTAAGGCTTACTCACGACGAAGAGACGAAGATGTGCTTGGTGCCTTTATGCTGAGTAGCGATGCTCATGAGTTTAATGATCAGTTCTATGATGCCATTGATGGCTTGTCTGATAAGATGGACAATGTCTTAGTTGAGAATGTGATGACGGTGAAGGAAATGCAGGCTCATGACGAATTGGCTGCAGAGATATTCCATCGCTTGGAGAACATTCCTCTGGTAGATTGTTATCGCGTCTATCAGCTTCTGAGTAATCAGTGGCAGATGATTGTGAATGACATTGAGACCATTCAGACAGAAGGTCTTGATGCAGTGCGCACCGTAGAGCCTGCCATGAAACTGGTGAAGGATGGTGATGACGAGAAGGAAGTGCCCGATGGCATGAAGGGCCGTATCCTGCCATTCGAACTGGTGCAAGAGGATAATGATTGCCTTGAGAAATATGTGGATGCTGTTAAGTATAAGGAAAATCGTCAGGAGTCTATATCCAGCGAGATAGAAGAATTAATAGAGAGTCTTACTGAGGATGAGGCTCAGGAGTATATGGAAGGTGATGATACACCCAAGCCTGATAAAGCCAAGATCAAAAAGGATGCTAAGGCAAAAGGCGACGACATTGAGCCAGAGACCAAGGAGAAGCTACAGAAACTGGCTGCTCTATGGGATGAGCAGACAAAGTTGAACAAGGCTCTGAAAGAAGCACGCCAGACTTTGACGGATAAGACCATAGAATATATCCAAGGTTTAAGCGATGATAGCGCCAAGATGTGGATTAGTGAGAAGTGGGTGGTGCCTGTAATGAAGGGTATCGTAGATACGCCTGATGATATATGCGAAGAACTGGAAAAGGCTGTTGATGCCATGTCGCAGAAATATGCCACATCGTATCACGATCTGAACGCTCAGCTTACAGAGGCTCAGAATGAACTCTCTGGCCTTATCTCTCAGCTGGAGGGTGACGAATCCTCTATTGCAGGACTGAATGCATTGATGAACTCTTTTAAGGATTAAGCTATGACAAAGAGAGAAGCATTACAGCTATTTGAAGAGAAGAAGGTTCGTACCGTTTGGGACGACGTTGAAGAGAAGTGGTATTTCTCGATAGTTGATGTGTGTGGTGTGCTTACGGAGAGTAAGGATGCTTTGACAGCACGTAAGTATTGGAACAAACTCAAACAGCGCCTAAAGGAGGAAGGAAATGAAACGGTGACAAATTGTCACCAGTTGAAAATGCGTGCTGCTGATGGAAAGATGCGACTGACGGATGTGGCTGATACAGAGCAGCTTTTTCGCCTGATCCAGTCCATTCCTTCGCCCAAAGCTGAACCTTTCAAGCAATGGATGGCTCAGGTGGCCAGTCAGAGACTTGACCAGATGCAAGATCCTGAGAAGAGCATTGATCAGGCTATTGTCGACTATAAGCGATTAGGTTATAGTGACGCATGGATTACTCAGCGTGTCAAGAGCATCGAGGTGCGTAAGGAACTGACTGACGAATGGAAACGTACAGGCGTGCAGGAAGGAATGGAGTATGCATCGCTTACGGACATCATTACCCGTGAGTGGAGCGGATTTACCACCAAGCAATACAAGCACTACAAAGGCCTGAAAAAGGAAAACCTGCGCGACAACATGACGAATCTGGAGATTGCGCTGAATATCTTGGCAGAAGCCTCTGCCACAGAAATCTCTAAACAGCGTGATCCCAAAGGATTCCGTCAACAGGCAAAGGTGGCAAAGGAGGGTGGTAGCGTGGCAAAAGCAGCACGTAACCAACTGGAAAGCAAGCTCGGACGTTCTGTCATTACAAAAGACAAGGCTAGTGACTATCTCTTGCCTGATATTTCGGTAGATGAAAACGAAAAGAAGGACTAAGCTATGGCAAAACCAGAGATAAGATTAAAAGGATTCGAAGGGGAGTGGAAGAATAAGAAAATTGGAGAGCTGTCTGATATTCTCACAGGCTATCCTTTCGAAGGCTCTTCAATAAAAAAGAATGGAAAATATCTTCTGATGAGGGGTATTAATATAACTGAGGGCTATATCAGGCATTCTGATGATATAGATAGATATTATGATGGTGATATAAATCTCTTGACCAAATATATTTTGGATACTAATGATCTTGTTATTGGAATGGACGGATCAAAGGTTGGCAAGAATTCTGCTTTAGTAACAGATTTTGAGAAAGGATCTTTATTGGTGCAGAGAGTAGCACGTCTTAGAAATAGCAGTACCAATGTAATAAGATTAATTCAAATTGCATTAAGGTCATCCAAATTCATTCAATATGTTGAGGAAAACAAAACTTCATCTGCAATACCTCACATTTCACCATCTGACATATACAATTTTGAGATATCCATATCGGACAATGCTAATGAACAGAAATGGGTAGCAGATTATTTTATGTCTTTGGATTCGATGATTCAGGGAGTGACGAAGAAGATTGCATCGCTGAAGCAGATGAAGCAGGCTTGTCTTGTTTCGATGTTCCCGCAGGCAGGCGAAACTGCGCCCCGTGTAAGATTTAAAGGATTCAAAGGAGAATGGGAAATCGTTAAATTAAGCTCTATAGCAACTCGTGTTACTAGAAAGAATAGCCATCTGGAATCTACGTTGCCTTTGACGATCTCAGCTGCGGAAGGTCTCATAGAACAGACCGCTTTCTTTAATAATGTAGTGGCTAGTTCTAATGTCAGTGGCTATTACCTTGTAAAGAGGGGAGAGTTCGCTTACAATAAGAGCTATTCTAATGGTTATCCATTTGGTGCGGTAAAACGACTGGATAGATATGACATGGGAGTTTTATCAACTCTATATATTGTCTTTTCTGTTAGTGAGACTATTTGCTCTGATTATATCGTTCATTTCTTTGATACATCGCTTTGGCATCAAGAGGTCGCTAAGCGTGCTGCAGAAGGAGCAAGAAATCATGGCCTTTTAAATATTGGTGCAGAGGATTTCCTTGATATTGATATTATTGTTCCCCAAAGTAAAGAAGAGCAACAAAAAATTGCCTCTTTCTTCCACAGCCTCGACTCTCAGATCTCCTTGCAAGAGCAGCGTTTGGAGAAATTGAAGCAGATTAAGTCTGCATGTTTGGATAAAATGTTTGTTTAAGATTGTAAGAATATGGCGAAGAAAAATAATAAGACCAGTGACCAAATGCGTCAGGAAACTATTGATGCTTTGGAGCTATTTAAGAAGAATTTGAAAGAGTATCTTAATAAAGGGAATTATGAATTAAAATACATAAACCGTCATTATGATACACAAGAGATTAGTAGTGTTGATATGGAATTAAACGGAACCAGGCTTTTCATTCAAAAGGATGAAGCAGAGGTTTTCATACGCGTCTTTGCAAAGATAGAAGATCTTATTAATCCTCAGGTGATAAAACTCTATAACAAACTGACAATAGACCGTGATATCGACTTTTATGAGGAGAAACTAAGGAAATTAAGGGCACAGAAAGCGATAGCCTATAATGAAGAGCCTCAAGAAACGGACGAGGATAATGTGCCTTCATAAAGAATAAAATAATAATTTGATATGGAACAGACGATTCACCCATTTCAGAAGGAGAGCGGATTTGAATTGGCTCTTTGTGATGTGCTTACTCAGCATGGCTGGGAAAAGGATATTCTGGTGCAACCATCGGAAGAAGAACTGGTGGAGAACTGGGCGCAGATCATCTTCGACAACAATCGTGAGCAGGAGCGTTTAGGCAACTATCCGCTGACGACTTCGGAGATGCAGCAGATTATTGATCAGGTGAATACGTGGCATTCGCCCTATGAGATCAATAAGCAGATTAATGGTTGCTACGTCTGTATCAAACGTGATAATCCTGAGGATACCCATAACGTGGGCAAGGAGGTTTATCTGAAGATTTATGATCCTCAGGAAATCAGCGCAGGCCAGAGCCGTTACCAGATAGTGCGCCAGCCACGCTTTAAGGCTACTAATCCGCTGGCAGGTGATCGTCGTGGTGATGTGTTGCTGCTGATAAACGGTATGCCACTGTTCCATATCGAACTGAAACGTTCGCGCGTGGATGTATCGGAGGCTGTATTCCAGCTGAAGCGCTATATGCACGAGGGTATTTTCAGTAAGGGTATCTTCTCGATGGTGCAGATATTCGTGGCAATGACGCCAGAGAAGACGTTGTATTTTGCAAATCCAGGTAGTGAAGACCAATTCTTGGAGGAGTTCCAATTCCATTGGGCTGACTTTAACAATGAGGAGATTCATGACTGGCGACGCGTGGCCACAGAGTTGCTGAACATCCCCATGGCTCACCAACTGATAGGCTATTATACCATTGCTGATGATAAGGATCAGACGCTGAAGGTGTTGCGCTCGTATCAGTATTATGCTACGAATAAGATCTGCGACGTGACGCATAACACCAATTGGGATGGTCATGAGCATAAAGGTGGCTATATCTGGCATACCACAGGCTCGGGTAAAACGATGACAAGTTTTAAGAGTGCGCAGTTGATAGCCAATTCTGGGGATGCTGATAAGGTGGTATTCCTGCTGGATAGGGTAGAACTGAGTATACAATCGCTGGATGAATACCGAGGTTTTGCGGGAGAGAATGATGACATTCAGGATACGCAGAACACGGTGATGCTTGTGAGTAAGCTCACCAGTACGGATAAGGACGATCGCCTGATTGTGACCTCTATCCAGAAGATGGCGAATATCAAGCCCTCAGAGCTGATACCCGCAGATACCATCAAGAAGATAGGGCAGAAGCGACTGGTGTTTATCATCGATGAGTGTCATCGCAGTGTGTTTGGCAAAATGCTCATTGATATCAAGAATACCTTCCCTAGAGCGTTGCTCTTTGGATTTACCGGTACGCCTGTGTTTGTGGAGAATGCCCACAACGAAATCACCACTGAGACGCTCTTTGGCGATATGCTGCATAAATACACCATCGCCAGTGCTATCCCTGATGAGAACGTGCTGGGATTTGATGTGAACATGGTGAATACCTATGAGGAGGAAGATCTCAGACATCGTGTAGCTTGCTCACGCCTGAAGATCAAGAGCGTGGAGGAGATAGAGGATGATGAAGAAGCTATGCAGAAGTACAACCGCTACATGTATGAGCTGGAGATGAAGGCTGATTATGAGGAAGGCGGTGAAACGGTGCATGGCATTGAACACTATCTGCCAAAGGATGTGTATCAGCAGGAGATTCATCATAAGGAGGTGGCAAAGCATATCGTCGGTAAGTTTGACTTGCTGAGTCATGGATATAAGTTCCATGCGATGCTGGCCACACAGAATATCCCTGAGGCCATTGCCTATTGGAAGATCTTCAAGGCACAATATCCCTCGCTGAATGTGGTGACGGTGTTTGATAACAACATCGACAATAGCGACGAGGGCATTGCCAAAGAGGATGCCATACTGGAGATGTTGGCTGATTATAACCACAAGTATCAGACCAACTTCGGACTGCCTAATTATGGCAAGTACAAGAAAGATGTGGCCAAGCGATTGGCACATAAGAAGCCTTATACCCATATAGAGCATGACCATACGCAGCAGATTGATTTGCTGATTGTGGTGACGCAGATGTTGACGGGTTATGACTCTAAGTGGGTGAATACACTCTATGTGGACAAGCTGCTGAAGTATGTGGATATTATCCAAGCCTTCTCGCGCACGAATCGTATTTTTAATAAGCATGAGAAGCCTCATGGCATCATCTATTACTATTCGTTCCCATACACCATGGAGCAGAATATTCAGGATGCGCTGGATGTGTATGTGGATCGTCCATTGGGCGTGTTTGTGGATAACCTCGAAGGTAATCTGAACAATATCAACAGTCTGTTCCTGCATATCCGCGATATCTTCCATTCGCGCAAGATTATGAACTTTGAGCGTCTGCCAGATGAGGACGTAGACAGAAAGATGTTTGCCAAGGACTTCTGTCAGATGGCTCGCAAGCTGGATGCTGCGAAGCTTCAGGGCTTTGTGTGGGAGAAGAGCGAGTATGAGTTTAAGCATGGCGACACCTATACGAAGGTAAAGATGGAACTCGATGAGCATACGTTCCATGTATTGCTGGCGCGCTATCGTGAATTGTTTGTGCATGTTCCTGGCGGAGGCGAAAGGCCTGATTTCGATTATCCGATTGATACTTATCTCACTGAGACGGGTACGGGCACCATCGATGCGGACTATATCAACTCGAAGTTCGTGAAGTTTATCAAGCAACTCTATGCTGAAGGACCTGGTAGTGAAATAACGAAGGAGGCACTGAAGGAACTGCATAGGTCGTTTGCATCGCTGCCCCAGAAGGATCAGCGTACAGCCATCCTGATTCTGCACGATATCCAGAGTGGTGATCTGAGACTGGAGCCCGGAAAGACCATTCAGGACTACATCAATGAGTATCAGCTGAAGGAACTCTACGAGCAGATGAAGACGTTGGTAGAAGCGACGGGCGTGAACCTCAGTATGCTGAAGAACATCATGAGTGCTGGTGTGACGGAGGAGAATCTGGATGACTTTAACCGATTCTCGGATCTCCGTATTACTGTCGATAACACCAAGACCAAGGCATTCTTGGAGAAGATAGGTGGCAAGCCAGTGGCATCACCATTCGTAATGGCCCGATGGACGAAAGTGCTGAAGGACTTTATCCTGAATGCTGAGATGCGTGAGAAGATTCTGAAGGCTTGGCTGAATGAGGGCGAGACCATGGAATCGGTAGAGGTGGAAGAACCGAATATCGATGATATGTTTGAGGATCTTGCACAGGAACAGCAGCAGAGTACGCAGACGGTATCTATCGAAAAGATTAAGGCTCGGATTGATGAAGTGATTACGTTTACCCTGTCTGGTGTCGATCGGTATATGCGTCCTAGAAAGGAAATCATCGATGCGCTGATGTATGTGATTGATAAGGAGAGTATTCCTAAGCTGGATAGTGTGGGCATGTATCTGCATCGTGCTTTTACGAATCTGTATAAGGATAATCCTACCATCGTGGACAAATCGGTGGCATTCAATCTGCTCGTCACCAAGTTTGAGGCTTATCTAAAGAAGCTCTATTACCTGTATAAGGGTGAAGAGGTAAAGCCTCAGCATGAGGGTGAGGATGTGACATGGGCGAATGTGATCCATGATGTATCGTGCCTCTGGCAGCTGAAATACAGTAATGATGAGACACGCAAGCGTCTTTATCAGTATCTGTTGCAGGTGAAGGAGTGGCGTAATGACGAGTCGCATATCTCTCCCACAGCCTCGGAGCAGGAGATAGATGGTGCTGTGAATATTATCCTGACGATGTATTGCTACGCCACAGGCAATTGCATCTCCGATCTCGAAATGGCTGGGCATGACATCGAAGCACCTGTGTCGTACGATATGGCTGCAGAATCGGATTCCTCAAATAACAATTAAAACTATAGCGATATGAGAGATGCAACGAGATTAGACATCTATTTCCATGATGACAGGGCATCTTGGCCCTGATCGACCATCAGGACATTATGGCAGCAGCAAAGAAACTGTATGATAGTATCCCTCATCAGCAAGCGAAGATTATTTCTGGCGCTTTTGAAGCAAATGGCAATAAACAAAATTTGCATAATCGAAAATAAATATGTATATTTGCAGCGTATAATATTGAATAAGGTATGAGACATCGGATTAAATCAGGAAAGATTGGTTCTTACAATCCGGAGAAGATAGAGATTCCGGAGGAGCTGCAGGAAGAGCAGGGGCTATCATCAGAGGTTGAAGAAATCTTTGAAGAAGATACAGCCTTCAGCGATAATGATGAGGCTTTGGCTGCGATGGAGTTTTATGATAGTCCAGACGATGCAGGATGAATACAAAGCATCATATATACGTTGCCTGTAGTTGGCGCAATGAATTAATCAAAGCCCGATCGCGGGGTCAGTGATTGATCTTTTCACAAAGAAATCAAAGACCCTCCGATCTATCAATCGTCGTAATCCAGTAAATCTGGACCGGATTCTGAACATAGAGAATACATCACATTAATTTCGTCGATTTCGTCAGCATCTCTTTGCTCTGCCAAATCGTGGATGGCAAGCATGGCTTCAGAAATGAGGATTGAGTCAGCAAAGCACATCTCGTATTTCAGTTCATCATTCTCATAGAACTGTACATAATGCTTGGTGCGGTCATATCCTTTCATCACAATCTCAACACGGGTTTTCACATGATCCTTCTGGGAGAATGTAATTCCATAGGTCTTTTCTCCCACCCACCATGTATCTTTTTTGCTTGGCAAGAATTCAACATCCAAATTCAAATATCTGTTTTTTTTCATAATCTATCTAATCATTTAAATAATTATTGTCTGCAAAGATAGAGTAAAAAAATTGTATCTCCAAATTTTACTAAGAAATATTGAACTAAGCAATAAAGCAAGTCAAGCATTGTTTCTTGCACCGTGTGCATGCAAAAGATACAAAATGTTTTGGATAATAGAAAGAATATGTGTAATTTTGCAGCATTATGGCGAATACGAAGGACTACTCGATGAGGGAAATGGTGCTGGACCGGTGTTTCAGCACGGGAAAGGAATATACGCGCGAGGAACTGATGGCGATCGTGAACAAAGAACTGGAGAGCAGGGATATGCTGCCCATCAGGTCGCGTAATACCTTCAGCCAGGATATTATTGAAATGAACAGCAAGTTCTTTAAGATATATGGTGAAGAGGGTATCGTATTCGAAGACCGTCATAAGAAACGCTATTATCGTTATCGCGATGGCATCGATTCGATCTACAACAGGGATCTCACTGCAGAGGAGGTAGAAAAATTGCACGAGGTGCGTAGCCTGTTGCAGGGCCTTCGTGGTATACCAGAGATGGCATGGCTGGACCAGATGGCTGCTCGTTTCGACCAGAAGACGATGGGCGCCAAACATCCTGTAGCGAGTTTCGAAGACAGCACGGAAGGTGATGCGAAACACTTCCTGTCACTGTTTAATGCCATAGCGAACAAGCAGGTTATGACGATTGTGTACCAGCGCTTCGGGCTGGACTCTAAAGAGCGCATCATCTATCCTTATTATCTGAAGCAGTATCGTCGTCGATGGTATCTCTTTGCCACGATCAAGGACCACGTTTTTATTACCTGTTTCTCACTCGACCGTATTCTTTCCATCGCTCAAAACCACGAGGATGCGTTTATTGAGAGCGGTGTCGACTTTAACCATTATTTCGACGACATTGTGGGTGTGTCGCATCCTGATAATGAATCCGTGGAACACATTGTCCTCAAGGGCGACAAATGGCTGGAGTATTACCTGCGCACACTACCCATCCATCCGCTGCAGCAGTTGGAGAGCCTGGGTGATGAGGGGTGCAGGGTGACACTCGACGTGATGATCAACAATGAACTGATTCAGGAGCTGGCATTCTATGGCGATCATCTTTGTGTGGAGTCGCCCAAACGGCTGCGTGACATCATGACTGAGAGGGCTCAGCATCAGATAGACGACTATCGCCAGATGGAGGATTTTGGCGATAATCTGGACAACGAATAAAAAAATCTCTTTTTCCCCTAAATTTTTTCGATCTGTCCGCTCTGGTAGGACAGATCGCGCTTATCTTTGCCCCCGAAATATTAAAAAGCAAAGATTATGGCAGGATTATTTTTAGCATTTGTGATTGTTGTCGCCCTCGTTAATATGATGGACGGCTATGTGAATAACTATATTAATTAATAAACAGCTATGAGTAAAAAAGAATTCGTAAAGATCCCTTTGGAGTTTGACACGCCCGTGCCTTTCTATAATGTGGGCGTCAGTTGTGGCCTTCCCACTGAACATGGTGAGATACCGCCAGAACTTATGATGATGCCATATCAGTTGGCCAAGCCTTCTGTTTTCATGTCGTATGCGCAAGGCGATTCGATGGAGGGCGTGAACATCCATTCTGGCGATATGCTGATCATGGACAACGCGCAGAAATACTACAACCATGACGTTGTGATGGCAAAGATTGACGGGGAGGAGTTGTTGAAGACGTATTATGTCGATGAGGAGGGCCGCCATTGGCTGATTCCTTCGAATAATGAATACGATGCGATATTGTTGACGGAGGAAACCAATGTGCAGTTCTGCGGGCGACTCGTCTGGCATATCGACGCGCCTCGCGAAACAACACGCAACATCCGCGAGTCCATTGACCGATACCTGAACAAGCATAGTGTAGTAGATGAACCTTCGCGCGTGCCTACATATGAAGAAGTGGTGGAGGCCCTAATCAGCATTGCTCCGATGGTGACAGTCGGGCGCAGGTGGCTGGGAGCCTGTCGCGTGCTGATGGATTGCGGGTTTGTTCATAAGGGTGGCTACGACAAGTTCTCCGTACTGGTGAAGAGTGTTGTGCCCTCTCATACCCATCTGCCTAAGGCTGCTGAGTTGCAGCGAATGGCGACACTTTGTTTTTCGAAACCGTTCAATAGATGGACGGATGAAACGGCTCCCGTTCATGGCCATCACTATAAGGCTTACTACGAGATAGGCGAGGCGTTGCTCGAAAAACTCCCAAAGTGAGGCGCAAAAACTCCCAAAACTCCCAAATAACTCCCCGGAAATTGGCAAAAAGGCCAAAACTCCCATTAAAACTCCCACAAACTGCCATTGGGCGATGGATTTCTTCCATCGCCCTTTTTTTATGCGTAACTTTGCTAACGAATCATTAAAATATTAACCCGAGTGGAGTGAGAATCTCATGAGGTAAGCCCAGCTGGCGTTCACTGCTCTTCTCACAAAACTTGGAAGCAATGAAAGAAAAGATTGAGAAAGGAAGCGTCTGTGAGGTTGCCAGGCAGCAGGCAGAACAGGATTATCGGAACTGGAAGGTTGAGCATGAGGGCTATGGCTACCAGCGTCTGGAGGACTGGCGTAGCCAGGAGATCGTCAGGTTGCTCATGTCGGGAATCCTGAAGAAAGCGCCTGCACCAACGGGGCGTGAGGTGAAAGAACGGTCGGTTGTCATCGATATTGATGCCTTGGAGGTGGGCACCTCATTGCCTGAGAATCTGGATGTGCTGTGCGCCCAGCTGTCACCGTTTGTCTTTTGGACAGGGCAGAAGAAGGAGATACTGATGGTGGATTATGAGCGGATGGACAAATATCTGCTGCGACATCAGGCGGATATCACAGAGGATGCACGCTACGCCTATGATTACTTTGATACTGTTGTCAACCTGATACAGGAGGACATGGCGCTGCTGAAACCTCAACTGGCCAAATATCTGAAGAACTACGATGAGAACCTGCTGGAGCGTAGCAGGAAGGAATGTATCGACGTGGTGAATGCCTGTCAACCGCTGCTGAAGGCCAACATCAGGACTGATCTGCTGGGTGATGTGGTCAGAAAGCTGCTGGACGACAAGCGTATCGGAGAAGAGGTGCAGACCAAACTGTGCAGCATCAAGACAAGAAACAAATATCTCTGTGAGGTCATTGCTGCCCTCGACTACTTTGGTATCTTCAAGGCAGAGGCTGTCAGACGGACACTCGCCAAGACGCTCAGCCAGAACATGGTGTCGGTCAGCATCGGATCTGCTGATGACTACATTAAGAAATTCCAAAGTGCCAAAAGCGGTGTCCTCTTTGATTGGATGAAGGAAAATCTGGAAGATCTGAAGGCGCATGAGTATAATCCTTACGCGGGATTGCTCTTGGGATAATAAAAGGATTTTACAAATCTGTTATTTTGCTAAAATCCCGACATGCGCGGAATCCCTCTGAAAACGGGCGTTTTCGGAGGGATTGTTTTTGGGGATGATAGAACTTGCAATCGCTTATAATCCCTTCTAATTTTGCACTCGCAAACAAGTTGCAACGGCGATTGTGGGCTGCGGCTCAGCATAGCTCGAGCGGGCTCGGTTCTGCATTCACCTTGCACCACAATTGCACTCGGAAATCAGAAATCAAACTGATTCGAAAGTAAACAATTTCATGAATTAATAATTTAAAAATGTATGGAAGAAGATGTAATTGATCTGTTGGATCTCGGAACGGAAGATCTGGAGGTGTTGGAGCCCGAAGAGGAAGAGTTGGTAGTGGATGATCTTGAGGCGGAAGAGCCCGAGACTGAGGAGCTGCCTATCCCGGAGGGTATGAAACGGGATGAACTCATTGAAGAGGTGTATCGCCTGCGGAGGATGGGGATTGCCAAGGATGAGAAGGAGAAGGCTCTGATCATTGAGGTGGACTATCTGAGGGATGAGTTGCGAAAAGGTCGCAAGCAGATCATAGAGATGAAGTACCACATCGAGGATCTGCAGGTGGAGTACGGACGGGAGCGTGAGGTGGCCAGAAGTTGTGTAGAGATACTGAAGGACTTCCTGTTTAAGTGGCTCACACCCAACAACCAGGCATTCGTGAAGCGGGTGTTCAAGTTCTACGACGACTTCGACCAGACGCGTATGATCTATGCTATCCTGAAGTATCTGATATTCGACCAGAAAACGGGTTTCCACAAACCTGTACAGGGCTGGCACTTCAGGATTATCTGCGAGAAGATCGATGAGGATGCGGTGACACTGCCAAGTCACTCGATGATGATGAAACTTATGAAAAAGTATGGACTGTTTGACGCTCTGCGAGCTAGTGAATAATGAATAGTGAAAAGTAAATAGAGATTATGGAATCGGTGAAGGTGACAGTAGTGAGAAAGAACAAGCGTCTGGTGAGGGTGGTTGTTGAGGATTTGCAGGATGAGTATGGTGTGGATATCGAGGCGATGGTCATCATGGAGTGTATCAGGGCGCATGTGACGACGACACTCTTTGATATGCTGATGATGCAACTGCCTGCGTTCACGGGTGACATGCAGGTGGAGATAGCGGATAATCTGCTGGATTTCGTCAACGAGGGCACGCTGAAATACACGGGCTGCACGAGTGCGGACATGATCCTCGACGCCTGCTACAAATGGATAGATGAGGAGCGCTGCGCTGCGCTTCGCTAGTGAAGAGTGAATAGTGAATAGTGTTATGGAGGAAAGAAAGTTGAATTTTAATCAAGGGCTAATGAACTTTTAAAAAAAGGAGGAAAAATGAAAAAAGAAGTAGCAATTTTGAATGGACTCGCAGTCATGGCAAGACTGGAGCAGGGAAAGAGTGTAGAGGGTGGTCTGTCGTATGACCAGGAACTGGGCTGTATCGCGTTCCGACCCTATAACCGTCTGTCGAGGGAACCCGGGTATGTTCCGCCATCGGTGGTGCTCTATGAGACGCCCAACGGGTCGCTGCGTCAGACATCCCAGCGTAACAAGATTGTGGTCAGCGTCAAGCGCAAGCTGGGGAATATCCGTGGCGCTGTGGAGATCATGGCGCAGGCGAGAGAGCTGACCGATTATCTGAAGACATTGAACATTGACCATTGAACATTGAACATTGACCATTGACCATTGAACATTGACCATTGAACATTGAACATTGACCATTGACCATTGAACATTATGGAAGCATTAGTAACTATTGTAGAGGTGGGCGCATACTCTGAGCGCCAGTATCAGAAGCAGGATGGAACTGCGGAGTATTTCAAGTGTAGGGGATTTGTGTTGAAGCGGGGTGGGGACTCCTTCTATGGAGAACTCACAGGCGAGGCTGCGAGTAAAAATCGCGACACGCAGTATGAGCAGCAGGTTCCTTATATTGTGAAGGGATTCTGGAAGGTGAAGACATGGGGCGACAACCATGATCGCCACGAGAACGTCTTCTACATTACGGACATTCAAACGCTCTAGCCCATGGAGATTTGTTTTCAGAAAAAGAAACAGGTGATCTTTACGGAGGCCTGCCCTGAGGTGAAACTCAGGGCACTGGCCAACGCTCCTGAGACGAAGCTGCTGACAGACAGTTGTCGCCTGGCACTCCGCTATGCAGAAGAAACGCCACTGTCGATGCCTGACTGGTTTTCAAAAAGGTATACCAAGTTTTGCAAGGATATGGCTAAAGAGAAAGGCGAGGCCTTCCAGAAAAAGACAGAAGACCAGAAGCTGCTGCTCTTTGCGGAGTATGAGAAAGGCGAACATCCCTTTATCAACTTCTGTGCCCGGGGCTATGACGAGTCGGACGTGAAGGACAAGAAGACGGGAAAGATGAAGAAGGGGCCCTGGCGCAAGCAGAAGTTTGTCCGTCTGTCGGGTATCGTGGCCATCGATATCGACGGGGTGAAGGATCCCAAGGCCATGTTTGAGGGCTGGCAGAAGACGCTGGACTTTAAAGCGCTGAAGATCTACCTCATCTATATCACCCCGAGAGGTAATGGATTGAGAGTGGTGTTCCGCTGCAACGTGTCGAGGGGTAACCTCATCGATAACCAGATGTGGATGTGTGAGAAGCTGGGTGTGGAGCCTGACGAGAGCTGCAAGGATGCCAGCAGAGGGTATTTCCTTACCTCAGCAGAGAATTTTTTGTTTGACAATTTAAAAGAAATGTATGATGATGATGCGGATAGTGAATTCATTAAAAAGTTTGAGCCTGTTTATCGGGCTGGTAATAGTGGTGGTACTAAGGGTGGCGCTCAAGCCAATAAGACTTCTGGACAAGGGCTTGAGAATGTCGGGACAGTGGATGATAGCCCGGTGGACGTGAAATGGCATGGCTATGAAGTACAGAAGATTATTGATGCTCGGTATGCTGCTAAGCTGCCTTGCAAGGATGACAGCAATAGACATACGGAGAGTCTCAAACTCGCCACAGATTTACTACTTATGCTCGACGGAGATAAGGCCACAGTACAACAGATTGTGGAATCTCAGAGCTGGGTTAAAGAGATCATCGCAGAGCGCGATGAGAATGTGGCCCAGACGGTGGCTTCAGCAGCGGAGTGCGTCGCGCAGAAAGAGAAGAAGTATGCGGGATCGCTACCATCCAAAGCCATGCTCGAAGCGGTGAAATCCGCAACAGGCTTGACGTATCAGGAGATTGTGTCAGAGAGGAAAGAGGAGAGTGGAAAGAGGAAAGAGAATACCATCAATTCCCAATTGGATGCCTGGGGAGAAGAAATTGAGGCGCTGAGCGAGGACTTCCCGCTATTGAAGGATGTGTGTAAGGGATTGAAGAAGAACCAGTTTACAGCAGCGATGTTTGTGGCAGGTGGTTTGCTGATGACGCTGATGACGAGATGTACTTATAGATTCTACCACCGCCCGGAAGAGCTGCGCAGACTGAATAACTCGACGCTGATCATTGGTGATCCTGCATCAGGTAAGTCGTTTGCGACCAGACTCTTTAAATTGCTGGCGGCTCCTATTGTCGCTGCTGACAAGGTGGGCAAGGATGCTATCAATGCCTATCGAGAGCAGATGCGAACGAAGGGTGCCAACAAAGAGAAGCCCAAGAAACCAAAGGTGGTGGTCAGGGTGCATCCTGCCAGAACCTCTAACGCGCAGTTCATTCAGGACATGGTGAACTCAGTGGAGGAGGTGGATGGTCAGCCCATGCAGCTGCACATGCTGACGTTTGATACGGAGCTGGACAACACCGTGACGGTGCAGAAGGGTGGAAGCTGGATAGATAAGCAGTCGCTCGAACTCAAAGCTTTCCACAATGAAGAGGATGGCCAGGCGTATTCAAACAACGACTCGATCATTCAGGACTTTTATGTGTTCTGGAACTTCATTTACACGGGCACACCTATCGCCTTGAAAAAGAAAGTGAATGAGCAGAACTTTGGTTCAGGATTGGCGACGCGCCTCACCTGTATCCCACTGCCAGCCACGAACTTCGAAATGATGGCGCGGGAATCGAAAGTGGACTTTGAAAGCGATGAGCGCTTGAAAACTTGGGCTGAGAAGCTGGATAGGATGAAAGGTGAACTGAGCGTTCAGAAAATCGTGGATGAACTCTATGACTGGACAGCACGAAGGATGATGGATGCCAAGGAGAATGACTCGAAGGCGGATGAGATGTTGTTGAAGCGCTGTGCCTATCATGGGCTGAATTTCTCTGCGCCCTTCATCGTGATGCGCCACTGGGACAAGATGCATCAGGAGGGCGACTTCTGGTGCGGGGAGTTCGAGACGGATGAGGTGGACTGGCGTCTGGCTGAGTTGATCACCAATATCCAGTATGCCTGTCAGCGTCATTACTTTGGTGCCATGGCGGAGGCTTATTTCGACAACAAGTTGAAGGATGCCTCAGTGAATGTGCAGCGGAAGTCCAGGACTATCGAGGCCTTCAATCGTCTGCCTGAGGAGTTTACCATCGATGATGTGATGCGCTGCTTCGGGGTTAGTGTTGAATCCGCAAGAGTCAGGGCCTCGAGGTTGATGAAAGACCGCCTGATCATAAAACTGGAAGAATTTAAGGAAAAGGGTCAGTATAAGGCTAAGTACAAGAAGACCTCTGTTATCATGCTTTGAAGGCCTAACGGCCTAACGGCATAACGGCATAACATTGGCGCTACGCTAATGAAAGCGCTCTGCGAGCTAATGAATAGTGAATAATGAATAGTGAATAGTTTATGAAAAAAGTAGAAATGAATGAAAAGATGAAACTCTCCGAGCATTTTACGCTCGGGGAGTTGACGAAGACGAGTTATCACACGAGTGATGGGAATATCCCGAGTCATGTGGCGATTGAGAATCTGAAGAATATCTGTGAGAATTGGTTGGAGGATCTGAGATACAGCCAGAATACGTTGTATGGTGATTGTTCGAGGAAAGAGGAAAGGCTACGGGTAGGCGAGCTTTGCTCGGGAATGAGAGGAGAGAGGAAAGAGAATACTCAGGTGGCAGATATTCCAATCATTATATCCTCCGGATATAGAAGTGAGGAGGTGAATATGAAGTGTGGGGGCGCGAAGAATTCGAATCACCTCACGGGCTGCGCGGTGGATATCAAGTGCTATGGCCCGGAACAGATGATCCGCATGGCGGGAATCCTTTTGGATATCGCGGATGGTACGAAGCGAGATTTCGATGAACTGATTCTCGAAAAGCGTGGCACCACGTATTGGATTCACTTCGCAGTGCGTCCGAAAGACAACCGCCGGAAGATTCTGTTCGATTGCCGATAATCAAACCGTCCCCAACTGTTTGACCATCTGTTTGAAAAAACTGCGCGGAAATTTGGTTTTATGGTTATATTTTAGTAACTTTGCAGGCATACTAACAAATCAAGAAAATGAAAAGGATTATTTTGACATTGGCAATGGGCTGTGGTATGACCGTAGCGATGGCACAGACGTATCAGGTGCCCGTAAGTGAACAGCACGAGAAGATGCAGACGGGACGGTTTGAACCTACGTGGCAGTCGTTGGAGACGCACCAGACGCCCGAGTGGTTTCGCGATGCGAAGTTCGGTATCTGGGCGCACTGGGGACCGCAGTGTGTGGAAGGCTCAGGCGACTGGATGGCCCGTGGCCTGTATATCGAGGGTAATGCCCAGTATAAGTATCATGTAGAGCACTACGGTCATCCATCGGAGTTTGGCTTCAAGGATGTGCTGCCGCTGTTCAAGGCGGAGAAATGGGATCCGGAGGCGCTTGTGGAACGCTATAAGCGTTGCGGGGCGAAGTATTTCTTCGTGCTGGGTAATCACCACGATAACTACGACCTGTGGGACTCGAAGTACCAGCCCTGGAACTCGAAGAACATCGGTCCTCATAAGGATATTCTGGATGGCTGGGCGAAGGCTGCCAAGAAGGCGGGACTGCCGCTGGGTATCTCGTTCCACGCCGATCATGCATGGCTGTGGTATGAGACGGCACAGCGTTACGACCAGAACGGACGGAAAGCTGGCGTTTACTATGATGGTAAACTGAAGAAGGAAGACGGCAAAGGCAAATGGTGGGAAGGCTACGACCCGCAGATGCTCTATCAGCAGGATCACCCGATGAGCGACCGCTCGTGGTCGAACAGCGCCATCCACAGCCAGTGGGGCTGGGAGAACGGGGCCTGTCCGCCCTCAGAGGCGTTTGTCACGAATTTCTACGACCGTACACTCGACGCCATCAACCGCTATCAGCCTGATCTGATTTATTTCGACGTGACGGTGCTGCCGTTCTATCCGCTGAGCGACTGTGGCCTGAGGATCGCCACGCATCTGTATAATAAGAATCCGCGTGGTGTGGTGTTCGGCAAGATCCTGAACGACGCGCAGAAGAAAGCGCTGACGTGGGATGTAGAGCGTGGCGCCCCCAATGCCATCATGCCCGAGGCCTGGCAGACGTGTAACTGCATCGGTGACTGGCATTACAACACCCGGACCTACGAACGTGGCTATCGCACCGCTACGAATCTGGTGAAGCAGCTGGTGGACATCGTTTCGAAGAACGGCTGTCTGCTGCTGAATATCCCCTTGCGGGCAGATGGTACCTACGACGAGAAAGAGGCTCAGTTTCTGGATGAGCTGGAGGCCTGGATGACGCCCAATGGTGAGAGCATCTTCGGCACCCGTCCGTGGGTGAAGTTCGGTGAGGGTCCTGTGGCTGAGAAGAAGATCGAGATCAATGCGCAGGGTTTCAACGAGGGACAGTACAACGGCATGGACTATCGTGACATCCGCTTCAACCAGACTATGAAGTATCTGTATGCGACGGCGATGGGGTGGCCCCAGGACGGCAGACTCGTCATCAAGTCGCTGGCCAAGGGCAATCCTGACTTCCGCAAGGGTATCTCGAGCGTCTATCTCCTGGGCTATGGCAAAATCAAAGCCCGCCAGACATCCGACGGGCTTGTGGTAGATCTTCCGGCGCCTTGCAATAAGATTGCGCCTGTACTGAGGATTAACCGTTAGGCTGTTACCTGCGCTTCTCGGTGATGATGCCGTGACGGTAGGCATAGAGGAGTTCCTTGAGGTCGCTGACCTGTTCGCGGAGCTCTTCGCCTTTGTCGGTATCTGCCACGAGCATGCGATGTGCCGACATCTCCACAATCTGAATGGTCGACTTGATGTCTGTCTCGCGGACGATGGCGTCGCGGGCGGAGGTGAAGGGCTCGTGCTGCACGAGCTGGAAACCGCGTGAGTGGTAGACGAGGGTGTAACCGGCGATGCCTGTCTCCTTGTGATAGGCCTCGGAGAAGCCACCGTCGATCACCATCAGTCGTCCGCCTGCCTTGATGGGGTTCTCGCCCTTCGAGGCATGGACGGGCACATGGCCGTTGATGATATGCCGGTTTTCGCCCTTCACCTCGAAGGCATCGAGGATGCGGTCGCACACGGCCTCGTCGAGTCGCAGCTTGAAATAATTGCCTTTCTCTTCCTTGTAGGTCTCTGCATCCTTGAGGAAATAGCGCTCGAAGGTGGCCATCTTCGATTTGTCGAAGAGGGGGGAGTCTTTTCCGCACCAGAGGTAGAGGAAATAGTCGCGGGCATACTCCCTGGGGTATTCCTCGGGAGCGGCAGCGAGTTCTCCGCTGGCGCTGTTGGTCTGGAAGGCGGCTCGGATGAGCATACCGATATTGTGCATCAGGTCTCGGCCTGCGTATCGTTTGCCTGGATAGATCTCAACGGCTTTCAAAGTACCGTCGTCGTTGAGGGGAATCGAGGCGTGGAAGAGCAGGTTGGCGTTGTGGATGGCATACATGCAGCCATGGGAGAGAATGGTGCGGATATGCTTGTGGAGCTTCTCGGAGATGCGGAAGGAGTGGTGGAGCTTCTGCATGAGCAGGGCCTCCTCGTCGGTGAGCTTGTTTGACGCTGCGGGGTCGACGGTGGGGAAGTGGCAGGAGCCCATCTCGTAGGTCTTCCCGTCGAGTTCGCAGAGGCCTTTCTCATAGTCTACATGGTCGAAGAGGCAGCGGTCGTCCATCTGCCACTCGGGATGGCGCTTGAAGATCTGGGCCTCCTCCTTGAACTGTATCACGGCGATGGCCTTGTGCATCTTGGCTGTGAGCTGGCGCGTCTTCTCATCCATCTCATTGCCGGGCAGCAGTCGGGGAAGGAATTCTTCGCAGGGATCGTCGCCATAGACCTCGAGGGCGAAGGTGGCGAGGGGCACGAGGTTGATGCCGTACTCCTCGATGGTGCTCAGGTTGGCATAGCGCAGGCTCAGGCGCAGCACATTACAGATGCAGGCGTCGTTGCCGGCTGATGCGCCCATCCACAGAATATCGTGGTTGCCCCACTGGATGTCCCAGGAGTGGTACTGACGCAGGGTGTCCATAATCTTGTGGGCACCGGGGCCTCGGTCGTAGATGTCGCCGAGGATATGCAGCTGGTCGATGGCCAGGCGCTGGATGACGTTGCAGATGGCGCAGATGAAGTCGTCGGCACGGCCTGTCGAGATGATGGTATTCACGATGACGGCCACATAGGCGGCCTTGTCGATATCGTCGGTTCGCTCGTGGAGCAGTTCCTCGATGATATACGAGAAATCTTCGGGCAGCGACTTGCGCACCTTGCTGCGGGTGTATTTCGAGGAGACATCGCGACAGACGCGCACCAGCTGATGAATGGTGATGCGATACCAATCGTCGAGGTCGGTCTCCTGGGCCTTGATCAGTTCGAGTTTCTCCTCGGGGTAATAGATGAGCGTGCAGAGTTCTTTCTTCTCTGACTCACGGATGGTATTACCGAAGAGTTCGTTGACCTTTCGCTTGATGTTGCCTGAGGCGTTTTTCAGCACATGCTGGAAGGCCTCGCTCTCACCGTGGAGGTCGGCCAGGAAGTGCTCCGTGCCTTTGGGCAGGTTCATGATGGCCTCGAGGTTGATAATCTCCTTGGCGGCATCAGCGATGGTGGGAAACGACTGTGACAGCAACTGCAGATAGTGCTTGTCGGACTCGTTGTAGTGGTGGTTAGATGTCATATTTTCAGGTGATTAGTTATATTTTCACGGATATGCTTCGTCCCTCGGTCGTCGATGGGATCAACGGGCATGTAGCCTTCGTCGAGGAGCGTCTGCTCATGGAGCACCTGCATCAGACGGCCTGCGTATTTCGTCAGTCCTTTTTCTCCGATGGCCTCTATCAGCTGATCATCGTTGACGGTGTCGCGATAGAGCTCGCGGGTGAACTCGATGAGGTGGAGCAGGAGGGGCTGCTTCTCTATCTGGTGGATCATGCGCATGAGATAGTCGGTCTCGTCGCCCTTGTATTCGCCAATCAGCTGCTTGATGGACTGCGGACGCTGGTAGTGCTCAGGGAAGTAGGCTGGCAGATGCTCAGTATCGAGACTTGGGGCAGAGAGACCGAGGATATTAATGCCGTAGTCGACATAGTTGCGGATGTTCTGATGCTCGGCATAGATGAGCATGCGTCGCCAGTCGACGGCCTCAGGCATTGTGAGTTCTACCCAGCGACTGTCGCCTAAGGTGCCAGCCTTGATGATTGTGACCATCAGCTGCTGCGTGTCGTCGTCCATCTGTTCGAGCACGTTCGAATCGAGCACTTTCTGATAGACGGCGAAGGTTTGTGCGCACATCTTCTCACGCGTCGTGCTGTTGGTGATGACGGCATTGTGGATGACCTCAATGCGGGGATTCCACTTCAGTTGCGCCAGATACTGCTGTTCCATCTTGCCAAAGGCAATGAGCGCATAGGCTTTCTCTACAAAGGGCTTTTGCCAGAGGGCGGTCTTGTGGAACTTCTCCTGGAGGGGCTTTTCCTCAAGCACCCAGGGCTCTAACTGTCCGTGGGGCGAGAGTACGATCCTGGCGCCTTGCTTGTGGGCGAAATTGCCGGCATTGACGATGGCATACTGCCAGCAGCCGTGACAATGCACGATGTCGGGACGGAAGGTCTTGCACACGTTCTTGAAATCTGCGAGGTTGCTCACAGCCTGCACCTCAGCACTGAACTGCATGCCTTCCATGAGCTGGGTGACGTGTTGCGCCACCATCTCATCGGCTTTCGGATAGACGTGCAGGATCTTCATGCTCAAAACAGGTTTTGGAACAGGATGCTCAGTCTGAGTCCGAGCAGACGTCCGAATCCCACTGACTGGTCGAAGCGCTTCAGCAACTCGTGGGCCTCGGCGGTCCTGACCACGATGAAATCATATTTCCCACGGAGATTCTTCAGATGGGTGCCTTTGTGGCCGTCAGCCCGCTGGCGCTCATTCTTGATGATATAGTCGCTCACCGACTCCAGATCGTCGAACAACCGCATCTTCAGCTCACCTTTCTGATAGCATCCCAACATGATGCCTGAGGCATTTCCTAAGTTGTCGGCAATGGTCTGAAGCCAGGTCTCGTCTTGCGGAAACGCGTTGATATTTGAAAATATAATGCGCTCATTCTTAGCGGCTTTTACACCGATGGTTAAAGCAAGTCTTTTTCTGACGATATGGATGTCGGGCTTGGGTAGGAAGGTGGTGTAGAGGTGTGGGTACTGCTGTTTCAAGAGTTTCAGCACATCGTCGGTATTATCAGTCGATGACTCATCGACGACGATGACCTCGTAGCCGGGCTCGTAGGTCTGCGTCAGGAAAGCAGGCAGGTGCTGTTCCAGATCGTTGCCGTTGTCAAAGACGGTCATGATGACAGAGAATTTATTCATCGCTGAGATATCCTTTGGGTAGTTTCCTGCAGTTATACTGTGAGGCCATGATCTCACCGTAGGCACCGGCGCTGCGGATAGCCAGCAGGTCACCGCGACGCGTCTTGTTGAGGTCTATCTGTTTGGCGAAGACATCGGTGGATTCGCATATGGGACCCACAACGTCGTAGGTTTCCTTGGGTTCTTCACTGGTGATGTTCTCAATCTTGTGATAGGCCTGATAGAGTGCGGGACGAATGAGGTCTGGGAATCCGGCATCGACGATGGCGAAGCGCTTTGTGGCTCCTTCTTTAATATATAATGTACGGGTAATGAGCGAGCCGCACTGGGCTACGACGGCACGTCCCAGCTCGAAATGGAGTGTCTGACCGTTGCGCAGTTTGAGCCGTTTGGCATAGGTGTCGAAGTAGGCCTTGAAATCAGGGATGGGCAGACGGTTGGGGTGCTCGTAGTCAACACCCAGGCCACCGCCTACGTTGATATGCTCCACGCGTATACGATGACGCTCCAACTCGTCCTGCAGCTCGTTGACGCGATTGCAGAGGGCCTGGAAGTCGCCCATGTCGAGGATCTGCGATCCGATGTGGAAGTGCAGACCCACAAATTTCACATTCGCCATCTTCGAGGCTTCGTCGATCACGCTGAGCATATCGCGCATGGCGATGCCGAACTTGTTTTCTGCAAGTCCTGTGGTGATGTTGGCGTGGGTATGGGCACCCACATTGGGGTTCAGACGGAAGGCGACGCGTGCTATCTTGCCCTTTTGGGCTGCCAGTTGGTTGATGACCTCCAACTCGGGGATGCTCTCCACGTTGAAGCAGAAGATATCGCTGTCAAGGCCGAGGTTGATTTCCCAGTCGCTCTTTCCCACACCAGCATAGACAATCTTTGAAGCAGGGAAACCCGCCTTGATCGAGGCTTCGATCTCGCCACCGCTCACACAGTCGGCACCCAGGCCTGCCTCACGGATGATACGGAGGATCTTGGGGTTGGCATTGGCCTTCACGGCATAGTGTACCACAAAGCCCTCGTGCTTGCCAGCCTCTTCGTTGATGGTACGGAGCGTCTGGCGCAGCACCTCGCTATCGTAATAATAGAAAGGTGTCTGGATCTCCTGAAACCTCTCTATCGGAAATTTGCCTTTTCCCATCGTTTATTTATTGAAGATCGTATCGCTGAGCTTCTGGAGGGCTCGTTTCTTGTCCTCCTCACGGATCAGGAACGAGATGTTGTAGTTGGAGCCGCCATAGCTGACCATGCGGACGGGGATATCTTTCAGGGCGTCGAGGGCCAGGGTTTCGAATCCGATGTTCGACCAGTCGAGGTCGCCCACCACGCAGATGATACACATGCCGGTGTCGACGGTGACTGTACCGTATTTCTTCAATTCGTCGACGATCTCTCCCAGATGGGCGGAGTTGTCGATACTCATCGAGACGCCAACCTCAGAGGTGCAGACCATATCAATCGGTGTCTGGTAGCTCTCGAAGATTTCGAACACCTTGCGCAGGAAGCCTGTGGCTAAGAGCATTCTCGACGACTTAATTTTGATGGCGATGATATTGTCCTTGGCGGCGATGGCCTTGATCTTGCCATATTCGGTGGCGTTGCTGATGGTGGTACCCTCAGCGTCGGGATCCATCGTGTTCAGCAGGCGCACGGGGATACCGGCATATTTAGCTGGCTGCACACAAGTGGGGTGCAGGATCTTGGCACCAAAGTAGGCCAGCTCGGCTGCCTCCTCGAAGTGCAGCTGATGCACGGGTTCGGTATGGTCTACGACACGCGGGTCGTTGTTGTGCATACCGTCGATATCGGTCCAGATCTGAATCTCCTCAGCACCGATGGCAGCACCCACGAGCGAGGCTGTGTAGTCGGAACCACCACGCTGCAGGTTGTCGATCTCACCATAGGCATTGCGACAGATGAAGCCTTGGGTGATATACACCTGTGCGCCTTCGTTCTCCTCGAGGATGGCATTCAGCTTCTCCTTGATATATACGGGGTCTGGCTCGGAGTTTTTGTCGGTACGCATGAAATCAAGGGCATTTAGCAGTACGGCCTTGATGCCAATCTCTTTCATGTAGTTCACCACCATATTGGTCGACATCATCTCGCCCTGGGCCACGATGCTCTTCTCCTCGAAACTGGTAAAGAGTTCCTTGGTGAACGAGCGCAGGTAGTCGAACTCGCCTTTCAGGAATTCGCGTGTGATCTGCTTGGTCTCGTCCTTCGAATACAGTTCCTCAACGTGGCGCAGATATTTCTGCTCCAGACGGTTGATCACCTCGTTAGCGCCATCAGGGTTTTTCTTGTAGAGATAATCTGAGATCTCTACCAGTGAGTTGGTGGTGCCTGACATGGCGGAGAGCACAACGAAGACAGGTTCGCCTGACTTGGTGACGAGCTGTGTCACCTCTTTCATTCTCTGTGGAGTGCCGACGGAAGTACCGCCGAATTTCATTACTTTCATGTTGCTATATTTTATTTGTTTTCAATTATCCGTATATCATACTCTCGATTTTGTCCATCTTACCGTCGTCGCAGCGATACACAATGCCTGGGTATTTGTCGAGCAGGGGCATGTTGTGGGTGGTCATAAGGACGGCTGTTCCCGACTGTGAAATCTTCCTCAACAGTTCCAGGATATTGTCGGCCGTCTCGGTGTCGAGGCTGCCAGTAGGCTCGTCGGCCACAATCATCTTCGGATGGTTCAGGATTGCCCTGGCGATGGCGATGCGCTGCTGCTCACCACCCGAGAGCTCATGGGGCATCTTCTCGGCCTTGTCGTCCATATCCACAGCCTGTAACACCTCGTGGATACGGGCGTCGATCTCTGTCTTGTCCTTCCAGCCTGTCGACTGGAGCACGAAGCGCAGGTTCTTGTAGATGTTGCGGTCGGTGAGCAGCTGGAAGTCCTGGAAGATGATTCCCATCTGCTTTCTCAGGGCGGGGATTTCCTTGCGACGTATCTCCAACAGATTCCGTCCGAGCACCTCGGCCTTCTCTGCCTCGTCGATGTCGAGCTCGCAGTAGATGGTCTTCAATAGACTGCTCTTGCCCGAGCCTACACGACCGATGAGGTAGATAAAGTCGCCTTCATTCACTTGGAAGTCAACACCCTCAAGCACATTCTCACCTTCTGTCTGGCAGATATTCGCTTTCTTAAATTCTACTAACATATTTTTTCCTCCAAATTCTTATCTCACCTTTTTGTTACTCCATTTCGCCCTTGGCTTTGGCCTCGCGACGGTTTTTGTCCCAGTTGGGATCGTGGCGCTTCTGGAGCTCCAGGGCGATGTCCTCGATGCGCAGCCCCTTGCTGGTGAGCAGCACGATGAGATGATAGATCATGTCGGATGCCTCGTAGACCAGTTTCTCATTGCTGCCGTTGGTGGCTTCGATCACAGCCTCTAAGGCTTCTTCACCCACTTTCTGTGCGATGCGGTTGATGCCGTCCTTGAAGAGCGAGGTGGTATAACTGCCCTCGGGCATCTCCTCGTGACGCTTATTGATGAAGTCCTGCAATTCCTCAAGAAAGAGTAGGGGATTACGTTCGTTGTCCTCACCCCAGCAGGTGTCGGTACCCTTGTGGCAGGTAGGTCCATCGGGGATGGCCTTTACCAGCAGGGTGTCGTTATCGCAGTCTACGGCGATGCTCACGAGGTTGAGATAGTTGCCACTGGTCTCACCTTTGGTCCAGAGACAGTTGCGCGAACGGCTCCAGAACGTCACCTTCTTCGTGAGCAACGTCTTGTCGAGAGCCTCTTTGTTCATATAGCCGAGCATCAACACGTTCTTGGTGTTGGCATCCTGAATGATGGCGGGCACCAGGCCGCCGCTTTTCTCAAAATCTATCTTCATATCACTATTCACTATATTCTCACGTTGATGCCTTCTGCTTTCAGATAGGCCTTCAGTTCGGGGATGGGTATTTCGCCAAAATGGAAGACACTGGCAGCGAGGGCTGCATCCGAGTGGCCTTCGATGAAGGTGTCGCGGAAATGCTCCTTACAGCCTGCACCGCCACTGGCGATGATGGGTATCGAGAGGTTGTCGGCCAGTTCGCGCAGAGCCTCGTTGGCATAGCCTTCCTTTACACCGTCGTGGTTCATCGAGGTGAAGAGTATCTCACCTGCACCACGCTCCTGCGCCTCGTGTGCCCACTCAAAGAGGCCACGCTCCGTGCGCTCACGACCGCCTTTCAGATAGCAGTGCCAGCCGTCTTCATCCAATCGGGCGTCGATGGCACAGACGCACACCTGAGAACCGAAACGATTGGTTATCTCGTCAATCAACTCTGGACGTCGGATGGCAGCGGAGTTCACACTCACCTTGTCGGCACCTGCATAGAGCAGACGCTCCACATCGGTCAATTCGTTAATACCGCCTCCCACGGTAAATGGGATGTTTATTTCCTGAGCCACACGCGTCACCATCTCCGTAAAGGTCTTACGCCCCTCGAAACTGGCGGTGATGTCCAGGAAACAGAGCTCGTCGGCGCCCTGCTCACTATACGCCTTGCCCAGTGCCACGGGATCGCCTGCAGAGCGGAGGTTCACGAAGTTGGTGCCCTTTACGGTCTCACCGTCCTTCACATCCAAACAGGGTATTATTCTTTTTGCCAGTCCCATAGCTCTTTCAGATTAATTTTACCTTCGTAGATGGCCTTCCCGAACACAACGGCAGGGATGCCGGCTGCATCGAGGGCGATGATGTCTTCTTTCGACGATACGCCACCGCTGGCGATGAGATGCAGCGCAGGGTAGGTTTCCATTACCCGACGGTAGAGGTCGACAGCGGGCCCTGCAAGGGTACCATCCTTTGAGATCTCCGTACAGAGCACATGCTTCACACCCGCATCAACATATTTCTTCAGGAAGGGCAACAGATCCTCGTCGGAGTCTTCCTTCCAGCCGTTGATGCTGATCTTGCCATGACGCACGTCAGCACCCAATATCAAGCGATCGGCACCGTATTTCTCCAACCAGTCCATAAACAGGTCGGGATTCGTGACGGCAATCGAACCTACCGTCACCATCGCAGCACCTGCAGCAAAAGCCTTCTCGATATCCTCGTCGGTCTTGATGCCACCGCCGAAGTCCACGGTAAGATTCGTCTCGGTGGTGATGGCCTTCAACACGGCATCGTTGACGATATGCTTCGACTTGGCACCGTCGAGATCCACGACATGCAGTCGCTGGAACCCTAAGGTCTCGAACGATTTCGCCATCTTTGCAGGTGAATCGCTGTAGACGGTCTTCTGGTCGTAATCACCTTTGGTCAGTCTGACGCATTGGCCGTTGATAATATCGATTGCAGGTATCAGTTCTATCTTCATTGTTGTCTGATTATTCTGATTGCTCTGGTTATTTCGACTTCCTCGAAATCTCCAGAAAATTCTCCAGGATTTTCTCACCTACCTTACCGCTTTTTTCAGGATGGAACTGGCAGGTGTAGAAGTTGTCCTTGTGCATCGAGGCCGAGTAGGGCAGGATATAGTCGGCTGTAGCGATGGTCTCCTTGCATACTGGCACATAATAACTATGTACGAAATACACGTACGGATGCTCCCCGAGCCCCTCGAAAATTGGGTTTACCTGGTATCCTCTTACCTCTCTCCACTCACCTCTCACCTCTAAACTATTCCACCCCATACATGGCACCTTTTCCTCATGGCGTTGGGGCTGGAAACGCTTCACCTCTGCATCAAAAATGCCAATACAGTCGGCATTACCCTCCTCGGAGTGTTTGCAGAGCAACTGTTGCCCGACGCAGATGCCGAACACAGGCTGTTTTAGGTCGCGGATCACTTCGTCGAGCCTTCGGGCCTTCAGGTAGTCCATCGCCTCGGCAGCATGGCCCTGTCCGGGGAAGAGCACACAGTCAGCCGCCTTCAGCTGTTCCGCATCGTCCGTCAGCAAGGGCTCGATATCCATCCGTCGCAGTGCATTCACCACCGAATAGATATTTCCCGCGTTGTATTTGACGATTGCTACATTCATGAGAAGATGATGGTCTTGTTCTTATAAGTGAGGATCTTGCGCTGGATGTGCTTCGATACTGCATGGGAAAGAACTATTTTCTCAAGGTCCTTACCCTTCAGTACAAGGCTATCAGGCGTATCCTTGTGGGTGATTCGTGTCACATCCTGTTCGATGATAGGACCTGCGTCGAGCTCAGCGGTTACATAGTGGCTCGTGGCTCCGATGATCTTCACACCGCGCTCGTAAGCCTGATGATAGGGCTTTGCACCGATGAAGGCGGGCAGGAACGAGTGGTGGATATTGATGATGTGGTGCGGATACTCGGCAATCATCTCGTCGCTGATAATCTGCATGTAGCGGGCCAGCACGATAAACGAGATATCCTCCTTCTTCAGCAGTTCCATCTCGGCAGCTTCAACCTCGGCCTTGTTTGAGTGGTCTTTCTTGATGCTCCACACATAATAGGGGATACCAAACTGGTCGGCCACATAACGAAGGTCCTCGTGGTTCGACACGATGCAGGGGATGTCGCAATTGAACTCACCTGCCTTCCAGCGAGCCAGCAGGTCGTAAAGGCAGTGACTCATCTTTGAGACGAAGATAGCCATCCTCGGACGCTTGTCGCTATAATAGAGCGAAAACTTCATCTGATAGCGCTGGGCGTAGAGCGTGGTGATATAGTCGTAGAGCTTGTCACGGGGAATCAGGAATCCCTCAAGTTCCCATTCTATGCGCATAAAAAACATACCTTCTACCTTATCTACATATTGGTCCAGGTAGACAATGTTGCCTTTGTTATCAGTTATAAACTTGGTCACTTCCGAGATAATGCCCTGTTTATCAGGACAATGCAGAAGTAAAATAGCTGTTGTTTCCATCTAATCTGTTTTGTCTTTTTTGAATTCAAGGTGCAAAGGTACGAAATTTCTCGCAACTTGCCGCATGATTTTTCAAAAAAAACAAACTACTACTCAATAAATTGAGTATGATTAATTCCCGTCGGGCTTGGTAATGTCGCTTCCTGAGGCCATGCGCCATACGAATCTGTCGGGATCGTCGGGGTGTGCGGGGTCGAAATCCTGCCACTCCGTCCGCAGATAGGCAGCAAGGGGTGAATTAATCTGTTTCAGGCCCATCACCACCATTTTGGCCACCTCCCAGGCACCATAGGGGTTGAAGTGCGTATTGTCGGCTAAGGGTTTCTCCTGATTGGCGAAAGTGTTGGCAGGGTAGTGTACCAGCGCCCGTTTCGAGCCTTCCACACCGAGGGCTTCATAGAAAGTGGTCGACATCCGGGTCAGATCGATCACGGGCACCTGCTCCCTTTGGGCGACGGTCTTCATGGCCTCGGGGTAGTCGCCGTGGGTGTTGATGATATGACCATCGGCGTCGAATGAGCGACGGGCGGTCGGTGTACAGAAAATGATGTTACCGCCAGCTGCTCTGACGCGGTCGGCAAAGATCTTCAGATTCCTAGAATATGAATACCAGGCACCGTCACCTGCCTTCTTCTCCTTCTCGTCGTTATGGCCAAATTCCACAATCACATAGTCTCCTTTTTTCAATTGCGACAGAATCTTGTCTAAACGCAACTGGGCAAGGAAAGTGGTGCACGACAGTCCGCTCTCGGCGAAGTTGGCGATGACTACCTGAGGCCCGAACCAACGGGTGATCATCTGTCCCCATGAAGCCCAGGGCTCCTCCTCCTGATCCACTACTGTTGAGTTTCCACAAAGGAAAACGGTTGTTATATCTGTAACAGGTTCAATATGAATGTGTTGAACGGCAGGCATTAAACCGCAGAATGAAAGGTTCAGAGAGTCGTCCCAATTCTTATAATCCACCTCGCGAGGCTTCAGCTTGACGCGTGTATTGCTATCGATTACGGGGCTGTGTTTGTTCACGACGAACGATACCGTTGCCGTCTTTCCTTTCTTTGTTACGACCTCATCCACGTAGTGTCGTCTCGACTCTGCTCGTACCACAGTTTGTCCGGCTTTTTTCTTATTGCCGAGTGTCACCGTTACGCGATAATTACCATCGGGTACAGCCGCGGAAAAGTTAAACGGTTCGTGACTTACCTTGTTCAGCACTGTGTCAATCACCTGTGCCTGTCCCGCCATTACATATCCAATGGCTCCTATTAATCCTAATATGATTCGTTTCATGTCGATATTAAAAAATAAGCCCCTGAAACTCAGGAGCTTCTTGTAGTCGATAGGGGAATCGAACCCCTATGCCAAGATTGAGAATCTTGTATCCTAACCATTAGATGAATCGACCAAAATTTTTAAGAGCGCTGTCGCAGAGATCCCCTCGGTGCGGAAGGAGGGGGATTCGAACCCCCGGTACGGGAACCCGTACGGCAGTTTAGCAAACTGCTGGTTTCAGCCACTCACCCATCCTTCCAAAAGGACCTTGGAGCCGTAAACCTTGGGGTTATCTCCTTGATTGCGGGTGCAAAGGTACTACATTTTTCCGAAACCTCCAAATCTTTTACCGACTTTTTTCGAAAAAAGTTATTTAAAGGCGATGATGGCCGATAAATCCTTGTCGAAATAGAAGGTTTTCGACAGTTCGAGCGTATCTTTCTGATAGCGCATGCGGATGTAGAGGAGGGTGGAGGTAGGCTTTGCAGCACTGAAATCGACAGCCTTGAATAACGGGTCTTTGGCGGCATTCTGCTGCATGGCGCGGAACAGGGAGTCGCTGATGACCCGTGTGGAATCGAGGTCGGAGAAATCGGTAATGTTAAGTTCTTCGGTGGCGTGCTCCTTGACAAAATCTTTAACAAGACTTTTGGCCTGGTACTGCTGTCCACAGGCAGTGAACAGCAGCAGGGCCAATATACCTAATATAATATACGCGCGCGAACAGTTCATTGCTGCGGGATGTTTTTGAGTACGTCGAGCAGGTGATCCCATACCATCTGTACGGTAGGGATGTGGAGGCGTTCGTCGGGAGTATGCACAAACCGCAGGGTGGGGCCGAAACTCACCATATCAAGATTGGGATAGCGCTCTGAGAAGAGTCCGCACTCAAGTCCGGCATGGATACCGCGCACCACGGGCTTATGACCGAAGAGCTTCACGTAGGAGTTGACAACAATCTCCTGCAACTTCGAGTCGGCTTTCATTTTCCACGCAGGATAGCCGTCGCTGCTGATGGCCTCGGCACCAGCCAGTTCGAAGACGGCCTGAATGGTGGCGCACATATTGTCGAGGTTAGACATCACATTGGAACGCTGGCTGGAGAGAATACCGATGGTGGTCTCGCTACTGTGGATGCTGGCGATATTGCTCGATGTCTCTACCATACCGCCGAGTGCCTCGTCCTGACAGATGGCGTAGATGCCGTTGTCGACAGCCTGCACAGCCCAGATGAAATTCTTGGCAACAGCGGGGTCGATGACGGGCTCTGCATCGGTGCTCTCCATGGCGAAAACCATCTGAGTGTCAGTGACATGGAACTCATCCTCGACCTCAGCAGCAAAGACGTTCCAGTCGGCACGTACGTTCTCCTTCAGGTCGTTGGGAACAGCAATCACGAAATAACCGTCGCGAGGAATGGCGTTGTGGAGTTTTCCGGAGTGGAACTGGGCGAGGCTGACACCCTCATAACGTTTCATGGTCTGGAAGATGAAACGGGCGAGAAGCTTGATGGCATTGGCGCGCTTCTTGTTGATGTCGTCGCCAGAGTGTCCGCCTACGAGGCCCTTGAGGGAGCCTTTCAGGAAGAAACTGCCTGCAGGAGCTGTCTGACGGGTGAAGGTGAACTTGGCCTGGGTATTACGACCGCCTGCACAGCTGACGAAGATCTCGCCCTCGTCCTCGGAGTCGAGGTTGATGAGGTAGTCGCCTGTCATGAAGCCGGCTTTCATGCCTTCTGCACCAGTGAGGCCCGTCTCTTCGTCGCGGGTGAAGACGCATTCGATGGGGCCATGCTCGATATCGTCGGAGGCAAGGATGGCGAGTTCGATGGCACAGCCGATACCGTCGTCAGCACCAAGAGTGGTACCCTCAGCAGTAAGCCATTCACCGTCGACATAGGTCTTGATGGCATCCTTGTCAAAATCGAACTCCACATCGACGAGTTTGTCGCACACCATATCCATGTGACTCTGAAGGATGACAGTCTTGCAGTGCTCCATACCCTTGGTGGCAGGTTTGCGGATGATGACATTACCCGTTTCGTCGACTTTGGTATCGAGATTGTGGCTCTCACCCCAGTTCTTAAGATACTCAATCATCTTCTCTTCGCGCTTCGAAGGACGCGGAATTTCGTTAATCTTCGCAAATTCAGCGAATACAACAGCAGGTTTTAAATCGTTTTTATTCATTATTAATGTTATTTTTGATTGTATTCAATATAAAATGCTTAACTTTGCAGCCGCAAAGATATAAAAAATGATTGAGACTCTACTCATATCGGCGTTAATAATTGCTATCGCGATGATTTTTTTCCTCGTGAGGGTGTTGTTTACGAAGCAGGGGGAGTTTAAATCGCAACATATTCACGACTCTGAGGCGATGAAGGAAAGAGGTATCCACTGTGTGATGGATCAGGACCGCGAACTGCGCACAAAGAGCCGATTCGCGGTGAGCGAGAGAGAATAGTGAAAAGTGAAGAAATCAAATATTAATAAGGTAAAAATGAAAAAGTACATTATCCCGACACTGGCCATCGCCGCTATGATGGTATCGTGTAACAATGCTGCTCCGAAGATGGACGAGCAGCCCGCTTCGAATGAGGTTTCAACCACAGGCATGAAGATCGCTTATGTTGAGGTTGATTCGCTGATGACGCAGTATAACTTTGCCAAGGACTATACAGTAACCTTGGAGAAAAAGAGCAACAATGCCCGTAACACGCTGACTCAGAAAGGTAATGCCCTTCAGGCTGCTGTGAACAACTTCCAGCAGAAACTGAACAACAACGGTTTCCAGAGTCGTGAGCAGGCTGCCAGCGTGCAGAACGCTATCCAGCGTCAGCAGAACGACCTTCAGACCCTTCAGGCCCGTTTGGAAACGGAACTCGCCAACGAGACAGCCAAGTTTAACGAAGCCCTTCGCGACTCGCTCAACAATTTCCTGAAGGCTTACAATAAGGATAAAAAGTATGACATGATCCTCTCGAAGGCTGGTGACAACATCCTGTTTGCTGATAAGAAGTTTGACATCACACAGGATATCATCAACGGTCTGAACAAGCGCTATAAGCCAGAGGCCAAGAAGGCTGACGACAAGAAGGCTGAGGAAAAGAAAGCCGACGACAAGAAAGCTGAGAAGAAATGAAACAAACGATTTTAGTAACTGGTGGTACAGGTTTCATCGGAAGCCATACGACCGTTGAGTTGCAGGAGGCTGGCTATGAGGTCGTCATCATTGACAACCTCTCGAACTCGAATATCAATGTACTCGACGGTATTGAGAAGATTACGGGTGTGAAGCCCGCCTTCGAAAAAGTGGACTGTTGTGATATGGAGGCGCTGGAGGGTGTCTTCAGGAAGTACCCCAATATTGAAGGTATCATTCATTTCGCTGCCTCGAAGGCCGTGGGTGAGAGCGTAGAGAAGCCTCTGCTTTACTATCGCAACAACCTCATGTCGCTTATCAATCTGTTGGAGCTTATGCCCAAATATGATGTGAAGGGTATCATCTTCTCGTCAAGCTGCACCGTCTATGGTCAGCCCTCGCAGGAGAACCTGCCTGTTACGGAGAATGCTCCTGTGCAGAAAGCCATGAGTCCTTATGGTAATACGAAGCAGATTAACGAGGAGATCATCCATGACTATATCCACTCGGGTGCGCCCATCAAGAGTATTATCCTGAGATACTTTAATCCCATCGGTGCTCATCCCTCTGCCTTTATCGGTGAGTTGCCCAATGGTGTGCCCATGAATCTGATTCCGTTTGTGACGCAGACGGCGATGGGTATCCGTGAGCAGTTGAAGATCTTCGGACACGACTACAATACCCCCGACCATACTTGTATCCGCGACTATATCTATGTGGTGGATTTGGCCAAGGCTCATGTGAAGGCAATGGAGCGTGTGCTCGACAAGCCTGAGACCGATGCTGTGGAGATATTCAATATCGGTACAGGCAAGGGCCTTTCTACCTTAGAGGTGGTGGAAGGCTTCGAGAAGGCTACGGGCGTGAAGGTGAACTGGACCTATGCCCCGCGTCGTGAAGGCGACATCGAGCAGGTGTGGGGTAATGTCGACAAGGCCAACAAGGTGCTTGGCTGGAAGGCAGAGACACCTACCGACGAGGTGTTGAAGAGCGCCTGGAAGTGGCAAGAGAAACTCCGTGAAGACGGCATACAATAATGAAATTATCCCGCTCAACCGAGCGGGATAATTGTTTTAAAGGTTCCTTCGTCATTAAACTCGCTGAGGTCGATGGGGTCGCGGAAGAGGCCATAGAGCGATGAACCTGAACCTGTCATTGCGGCATAGACGGCACCGAGATCGTAAAGACGATCCTTGATGGCTCCGATCTCCGGATGAAGGGTAAAGACACTATGCTCAAAATCGTTTGTCAACTCATTGCGCCAGGTCTCGACTGGCTGCATCACGATGTCCCGACAATTCTTTACAGGATGATGGGGGGTGATTAGCGAGAAGGCCTCTTTGGTGGAAACGGGTATCGCAGGACGCACGATGGCTATATACCAACCTTTCAGGTCGAGGGCAATGGGAGTGAGAATCTCACCGATACCCTCGGCATAAGCAGGCAGGCTTTGGATGAAAAAGGCGCAGTCGGCACCTAACCTTGCAGCATAGCTGATCATCTGTGCCTCGGAGAGACCGAGGTGGAACATCTTATTTATCAAGGTAATCATATATCCACAATCGCTGGAACCGCCACCCATGCCGGCCTGTGTGGGAATGCCTTTATACAGATGGGCATGCAGACGGGGCAGCGTAGGGAAATCTTGTTTCAACAACTGATAGGCACGCACCACGAGATTGCGCTGTTCGTCACCTTCGATATAGATGTTCGAGACCTTCAGGTCGCAGTCGTAGGGCGAGGGAAAAGCTTCGTCCATCTCATACACCTCGAGTGCATCCTGGATATTCACAGGATAGAACACGGTTTCGAGGTTGTGATAGCCGTCGGGTCTCTTCTCAACAACATTGAGTCCGAGATTGATTTTTGCAATTGGGAATGTAATCATGGTGCAAAATTACAAAAAAATAATGAACTGTGCGCTATGAATTATGAATTATTTTTTGTATCTTTGCAGCCCAAACCTAAACGATTATGGCAGAACAAGATAACAACACACGTCGCAGGCCGCGCAAACAACAGCCGTTGGACAACACCTACGGCCATCTTCAGCCACAGGCGCTGGAGGTGGAGAAAGCCGTACTGGGTGCCCTGATGATTGACAAGGACGCCTATGCTGTGGTCTGTGAGACATTATATCCAGAGAGTTTCTATGAGCCCCGCAATCAGATGATCTATGCCGCCATCCGCGACCTCTCGATGGAAGAGAAGCCTGTGGATATCCTGACGGTGGCAGAACGATTGTCGAAAAACGGACAGCTTGATGAAGTGGGAGGTCCGGGTTATGTGGCCGACCTTAGTTCACGCGTGGCTTCATCCGCCAATATTGAGTACCACGCCAATATCATTGCCCAGAAGTCGCTGGCCCGACAGCTCATCTCTTACGCCAGTGTGATCGAGACGAAGGCCTTTGATGAGACCAGCGATATCGACGAACTGATGCAGGAGGCAGAGGGCTCACTTTTCGAGTTGAGTCAGCGGAACATGAAAAAGGACTATACGCAGATCAACCCCGTGATCTCGCAGGCCATTCAGAGCATCCAGGCCGCTGCTGCGAATAAGGACGGTTTGACGGGTGTGGCTACAGGTTATCACAAGCTCGACGATATCACTTCGGGCTGGCAGGCAAGTGACCTCGTGATTGTAGCTGGGCGTCCGGCTATGGGTAAAACGTCGTTTGCCTTGTCGATGGCCAAGAACATCGCAGCTGATTATCGTGTCCCTCTGGCTTTCTTTTCGTTGGAGATGTCGAACGTGCAGCTGGTGAACCGTCTGATCTCGAATGCGTGTGAAATAGAGGGCTCCAAAATCCTGAACGGACAGTTGACGCCTGATGAATGGGATCGTCTGGACAAGCGTGTGAACAATCTTCTGGATGCACCTCTGTATATCGATGACACACCAGGCCTCTCGGTGTTTGAGCTTCGTACGAAGGCTCGTCGTCTGGTTCGTGAGCATGGCGTGAAGATCATTATGATTGACTACCTGCAGTTGATGAATGCCAATGGTATGCGCTTCTCCTCACGACAGGAAGAGGTGTCGACTATCAGCCGTTCGTTGAAAGGATTGGCTAAGGAATTGGATATCCCCATCATCGCCCTAAGTCAGTTGAACCGTGGTGTCGAGGCCCGTGAAGGTCTTGAGGGAAAGCGTCCGCAACTGAGTGACCTGCGTGAGTCGGGTGCCATCGAGCAGGATGCGGATATGGTGCTTTTCGTGCATCGTCCGGAGTACTATCATATCTATCAGGATGAGAACGGCCGCAACCTTCGTGGTATGGCGCAGATTATCATTGCCAAGCATCGTAAGGGCGCTACCGGTGATGTGCTGCTGAACTTCCGCGGACAGTTCACTCGTTTCGAGAATCCTGAGGATACCCATCTGGGTCCGATGCCGGGTAATACGGGTGGTGAGATACTGGGCTCGAAAATCAACGGTGGTGAGATGCCTCCATCTGACAGTAGCTATGATGCCGATCCCTTTGCCAGTCTGTCGGCGATTCCGCCACCTGATATGGGGGATGGTTCCACACCATTCTAAAGAAATACGAAGGGCTGCAACATCATCGCAGCCCTTTGTATTTATTTCGCATATTTCTCGATTAGTGCATCTGCTTGTGGATAGCCAAGCTCCTTGGCTTTCTGCAGATTGACCAAGCCTTCACTCTTCTTACCTTTCATGCATTGCGACAGACCTAAGAAGAGATAGCCGTCGCTGTTGTCAGGCTCGATGGCCTTAATCTCATTGGCGGTCTCTACAACCTGATCGTACAAGCCTACGCGCAGTTCCAACGAGGCTTTCTCTGCCAGATAGAAGGTGTTCTTTGGTTCCATCTTTACGGCCTGCGTGATGTCGTTGAGAGCCTGCTGGAAGAGGCGTCCCTCTACCTCTGCCTGATGACGGATATAGTAGAAGCTAGCATTCACATCAGCAGTCATCAGTTGCTCATAGTCATTCATGTCGTTCACGGCCTCGCGGTATTTCTTGGCTTCGAATTTTGCATTGGCACGTGCCCACAGATAAGGAGCGGCCTGTTTCAGATAAGGCTTGCTGAACAAATTCATCGCACTGTCGAGCAAGGCAATCATGGCTGTCGTGTCTTTCAACTGTCCCTTGCACTGGGCTGCGCAGTACCAGGTTTCGGCAGTCACCATGTTGGTCTTCGTCAGTTCGATAAAACGGTCATAGGCCTCCGTATAGTTCTTCAGCGAATAGAGAATATTGGCTTCCAGTTCTCTGTAAGCGGGGATGGGATTAATGTTCCATGCCTCGCGCGCCTCACTAAGTGCCTTGTCAAGACTCCAGTTCTCATAAGGCTTGCCGGCCTGATAGATTGCCTTATTATAGATTAAGCGGGCATAAGTATAGTGTTCATTGTCTTTGTTCGACGAGAGCTTGATGGCCTGTTCCATATCCCGTTCGGCTGCAGGATAGTCGCCATAGCCGCTGGCGAACTGTGCGCGATAGGAATAGCCGTCAGGCGCTGCAGGGAACTTCTGGATAAACTCACTGATGAGTTGGGCATAATTTGCAGAATCGGTGCTGGCACTGGCCATATACATCATCAGGTTGGCATCGTCCAGTGACTCAGGCATTTCGGTGCGGATCAGTGTTTGTTTTAAGGTCGGGTCATTGAAACTCAGTCCCGTGACTTTCAGCGAGTCGGCAAACCGTGCACTGACGGCATAGCAGAGCGAGTCGGCTCTGGAAGCGGCTGGCTGCAGGATACCGATTACCTCGCCGTTATCGTTGAGCAAGGGCGCGCTGAGGGCTTGTTCGCTTGCCTGCATGGCGATGGTATAGTAGGCATAGTCTTGCTGGAAGGTCTCAGCCTTGCGCACGACACCATTCTTGAGGTTCTTCGTTTCGAGATAGGGCAATAGCCAAACATGCTCTCCGCTCTGTGCGATGGCAGCGGCTACGGTCAGCGGGCGTGTTTTGCCTGCCACACGGAACTTGGCCACGTCGTACATGTCGTTGGCGCCGATCATATTGCTCACGTTCATCTCCTTGCCAGAGGCATCGATAATAACGGCTCGCGCGGCTCCTTTGAATGGGGTGAAGCTGCTGATAGCCTCGCCGTTTGTGCCTGTGAAGAAACCATTGCTGCTGGCAATTAAGGAACCATTGGCATCAAAGGTCTTCAGGGTGAAGACGGATTTGCTGGCATTCTTCACCCAGCCTGGCTGGGCGAAGGTATAGAGTGAAAAGTGAAGCGTGAATAGTATAAACAGAATTTTTCTCATAATCGTAATAATTGTTTTGCGTTTTGGATGGCGGCCTCTGTCACCTTACTGCCACTGAGCATCTGTGCGATTTCCGTGATACGTTCACTGGGGGATAACAATGTCATCCGACTGGTGGTGCCTTGTGGCGTTTCTTCTTTTTCTACCTTATAATGTGCAGCGCCTAAAGCAGCGATCTGTGGGAGGTGGGTGATACTGATCACCTGACGCTCATGGCTGCCCATCTCATACATAATCTCGGCCATCTTCTCGGCAATCTTACCGCTGACACCTGTATCGATCTCGTCGAAGATGATGGTTGGCAGCTTCACGGCTCCGCTGATCATGGCCTTCAGGGCCAGCATCACACGGGCAATCTCACCACCTGAAGCCACCTGCGATACAGGTTGGAGTGGGGTGGAGGTGTTGGCAGAGAAGAGATAGGCCACTTTGTCCTGACCATTTGCCGTCAGGTTCTCCTGACTGATACTGATCTGAAAACGGATATTGGGCATGCCGAGGGGAACGAGCCGCTGTTGCATTTCTGTTTCGATTTTCTTGGCCGCTTTGGTGCGCAGCATCGTGAGTTGATCAGCCTGTTTCTGACACAGGGTCTTCAACTCGTCTACCTGTCGCTGTTGCTCCTGCAAGGTCTCGTCGCTGTTATCGATATGGTCTAATTGCTGTTTCAGCGAATCCCTCAGGGCGATAAGTGCTTCCGTATCCTCTGCATGGTATTTCTTCTGCAGGTCGTAGAGACGGTCGAGCCGCTCGTTGATATGATCAAGTTCGGCAGGGTCGAAGTCAATGCTTTCCATCAGGGAACTCACTTCCTGGGCGATGTCTTTCAGTTCAATATAGGTGCTGTCCATACGGGTGGACAATTCCTCGGCCTCAGGAAAGACGTGGCTGATGCCTTTCAGAGCGTTCATGGCACTGCGCAGCGACTCTACGATACCCGTTTGATCGGCCTGCATGACGTTGTCGGCGGTATAGAGTGCACTTTTGATGTCCTCAGCGTGCGTCATTGTATCGCTTTTCTGCTCTAGTTCCTCCTGTTCGCCAATCATCAGGTTGGCACCGTCGAGTTCCTGATATTGGAATTGCAGGAAATCCACATTCTGACGGTTGCGCTCTATCTCTTCTTTCAGGGCTTGCAGCGCATTGGCTGCCTGATGATAGGTACTGAAAGTATCCTTGTAAACCGTCAGTTCCTTTGCATCGTCGGCAATGATGTCGAGCACGCTCAGCTGGAAGTCCTGTTTGTTGAGCAACAGGTTCTGGTGCTGCGAGTGTACGTCGACGAGGCGTTCGCCCAGTTCCTTGAGCATCGACAACTGCACGGGCGTGTCGTTGATGAAAGCCCGGCTCTTTCCTGCTGATGTCAGTTCCCTGCGGATGATGCAGTCGTTGGCATCGTATTCGATATCGTTATCTTTGAAGAATGGCTCCATCTGATAGCGCGAAAGGTCGAAATGGGCCTCAATCACACATTTGTCTGCCCCTTGCTTCAGGGTTTTAAGGTCAGCCCGCTGTCCTAATAGCAGTCCGATGGCACCAAGTATGATGCTCTTTCCGGCACCTGTCTCGCCGGTGATGACAGAGAATCCTGGATACAAGTCGATATCCAGGATGTCAATCAGTGCGAAGTTCTTGATATAGAGATGCTTCAGCATAGTGTTCAGTTGTTAATTTTCTCCCACGAGGGGTTCTGCGAGGCGTTGATGCTACTCAGCAGGTCATACACGGCCTGCTTCTCCTTCTGGGTGCCCTTGCCTTTGTAGATGTTCACCAGCTCGTCTTTCTTGTAGTCAGTCCATATCTGTGGCAGCAGACTCAGCGGCTTGTTATCGTGGGCTTTCTTCAACTGTTCCTCGAGGGCAGTGGATATCTCTGTCCGTCCGCGCTCCGCATTGTTCACCATCTCGTCGAGGCCTTTGCGGTAGTAATCATACTGCAGCTGACGGAAGGGTTTCATCTGTTCGTCGAGATAGTCGTTGATAATGGCAAAGCGGTTACGCGAGTCCTCAAACGATTTCCAGCCGGGATAGCCTAAGTCTTGTGCATTGTTCACAAGCTGCATACAGCGTTGTAGCACGTCGGTACCACCTAAGGGCGAGAAACTGTCGAGATCGAGGCCGATGATGAGGTAGGCATAGTAGGCAGCGAGGGCTGTCAACTGGTTGTCGACGGTCTCATCGTTATAGTTCAGTTGGTCGAACTGAGCATACTCGAAATGGAAATTGGCATCCCTATTATTATATAAGGTGGTGGTGTAGCTGGCATTGAACACGGGGCGGTTGGCCTGGATCAGTGCCGTACACTCAAACTTATTCTCGTCGCGGTTGTATTTCGATACGGTGATGTTCAGGTTGCACTGGATGCGCTCGTTCTCCTGAAACTGCAGGTCTGTCCACTGGCGTTCGTTGATAAACTGTTCCAGTGTCTGTTGCAGGTTGTCGAACACGCTGTTTTCAGTACCCTGTATCTGACTATGGTTCACCGTCACCTTTACCTGTAGCTCCTGAGAGAAGGTGAGTAGTGAACAGTGAATAGTGAATAGTAATAACAGGGTTCTGACCCGACTATTCTTCGATACACCATACGTCCTCATAACTATTCACTAATCACTATTCACTATTATAGTTTGGCTTCTGCCAGACGGATGCGTGTCAGCACCTGCTTGGTGTTGTAGGTAAAGTCGCCTTGCAGGATCCAACCGTAGTAACCGGGATCACGTTTAAGTGCCTCGATGACTGGCATACCCTTGTATTTCCCGAAGTTGAACACCTCGATCATCTTGGGCTCGCCTTTCTCGTCGAGTACCGGTTTACCGCTGGCATCCTTCACCTCGCTCCATATGATACGGCCTGCGAAGTCCACGTTCTTGTTCATCTTCGAGAAGTCGGCCAGTGCCTGCATGTTGTTCTCCAAGACTTTCTCAGGATCCTCGTTGGCACCCGGGGCGTATTTGTCCAGCTGTCCCATCAGCACACGATAGGTGGCTTCGGTATCCTGGTCGGCACGGTGGGCTTCGAAGTCCTCCTCCATTTTCCGTCCGCAATAGAACTTATAGGCGGAGGCCAGGTTGCGACGCTCCATCTTTCTGAAGATGGAACAGGCATCGATAAGCTTGCATTTCGAGAAATCGAAGTCGATACCTGCGCGAAGGAATTCCTCAGCCAACAGGGGAATGTCGAAGTTGTTCGAGTTGAAGCCCGCGAAATCGCTGCCCGTAAACTTATCACTCAGTTGCTGGGCCAGTTGTTTGAACGTGGGCTTGTCCTTCACATCCTCGTCAGAGATACCCGTCAGTTGTGTGATAATGGGCTCAATGTGCTTCTCGGGGTTGATCAGCTCATTGCCTCGCTCTTCCTTGCCGTCGGGATAGACTTTAATATAGGATATCTGTATGATACGGTCTTTCACCAGATCGAGACCGGTCGTTTCCAGGTCAAAAATGACCAGTGGTTTTGTCAGATTCAGTTTCATAATCAATCATTAATCAGCATTGGCATCATCAGCATGAGTACATCCTGATTCTCAGGTTGCTCGGAGGGCAGCACCAGACCTGCGCGGCTGGGATCGGCCAGCTGGATGATAATCTCGGGACAATCGAAGTTGCTGAGAATCTCGATAAACGATGAGCCCTTGAAACCGATGCTCATGGCCTTGCCGTTGTATTCGCAGCTCATGCGCTCAGTAGCGGTCTTCGAGAAGTCGTAGTCCTCGGCATCGAGCTGCAGCGTGGTGCCCTCTACATGGAAGCGGATCAGGTTGCTCGACTCGTTGGCGAAGGGCTGCACGCGACGCAGGGCTGCCAACAGTCCGAGACGGTCGATGCGCAGTTCGTTGGGGTTGTTCTGTGGAATCACGGAGTTGTAGTTGGGATATCTGCCCTCGATGAGTCTGCACTGGATAGTGCCGTCGCCGAAGTTCACCTCGGCATTGCGGTCGTCGAAGCGGATGATCACATCGCCACCGTCCTTGCCCAGCAGGTTCTTCAACAGGTTGGCCGGCTTCTTGGGCAGGATGAACGATGCGGGCTGGTCGCTCTTGATGGTATACACCTTGTTGCGCACCAGCTTATGACCATCACTGGCTACGACAGCCAGACAGTCGGCCGTCAGGTCGAAGTAGATACCGTTCATCACGGGGCGCAGCTCGTCCTGAGCCGTAGCGAAGATGCTGCGGTTCACATTCTCTGCCAAAGTGTTATTTGGTATCGTGATGGTATAGGCATTATCGCCGATAGGCTGTGCCATGGGGAACTCGTCGGCATTCTCGATGGGCAGCGAGAATAGACCGTTCTGATAACTGATCTTCACGAGGTTCTGCTCCTGGCTGGCATCAAAGGTGATGGGCTGCTCGGAGATACCCTTTACGGCTTCCAGCAGGTCGTGACTCCCGATGGCAAAGCGGCCGTTGCCGTCGCTGTCAGTCAGCGCAAGGGCTGTACGCATGGTATTCTCACCATCAGAAGCGGTGAGGGTGAGGACCTGACCATCGATGTCGAACACAAAATCGCCTAATATGGGGAGGGCGTTCTTGCTGTTAATTACTTTCGAAAGTGCTGAGAGCTTGCTGCTCAGCGCAGAGCTGGATAATGTAAATCTCATAATTATGTAGCTTTTTTGTTTTTAATTACTTCTGATTTGACGACAAAATTACAAAAAAACGTTGTTATAAACAAAAAAAAGACGATAATTTTTCGAGTTTCAAACTATTTTTAGTAATTTCGCCGAGTGAAACGAGTAAAAACAACAAATAAAAACAATTAAACAATGGAATTAACAGGTAGAATTATTGCCGTAATGGAGCCCCGCAGTGGTGTCTCCGCCCGTACAGGAAACTCATGGATGACTCAGGAATATGTGCTTGAAGTGCCTGGCCAGTATCCCAAGCGTTGTCTTTTTAACCTCTTTGGTGAAGACCGTATTAAGCAGTTTAATATCCAGAATGGTGAAGACCTTACCATACAGTTCGATATCGACGCACGTGAGTATCAAGGTCGTTGGTTTAATGATATCCGCGCCTACAATGTCATACGCGGTCAGGTACCCCCAGTGGTTAATCCTGCTGCATCGCCATTCCCGCCGGCACAAGGCCAGCCCGATGCTGCTACATCACCGTTCCCACCGGCACAGGAGCCTGCTTCAGAAGGAGGGAGCGCCGACGATCTGCCATTCTGATTTTTGATTTTTTCGGCAAAAAGTTTTTTTATTCCGATAAAATTGATTATCTTTGCAATCGACTAGTTCTAAAAACGAATTATTACTTTAAATATTAACAGCGTATGTCACAATTAACTGGACACATTTCGCAGATTATCGGCCCTGTCATCGACGTCTATTTCGACACCGAGGGTCAGGAGGCCGAAAAAGTGCTGCCGAAAATCCATGATGCCCTGAAGATCGATCGTGGCGACGGACGCGACCTGATTGTCGAAGTGCAGCAGCACATCGGCGAGGATACGGTGCGCTGCGTGGCTATGGACAATACCGACGGTCTGCACCGTGGACTGGAGGCGATCCCCATGGGCACGCCTATCGTGATGCCTGCGGGCGATCAGATTAAAGGTCGAATGCTGAACGTGATCGGACAGCCTATCGACGGTATGAACCCACTCGACATGACGGGTGCCTATCCCATCCACCGCGAGGCTCCTTCGTTCGAGGAACTCTCTACGAAGAAGGAAATCCTCGCTACGGGTATCAAGGTGATCGACTTGTTGGAGCCCTATATGAAGGGCGGTAAGATCGGACTCTTCGGCGGTGCCGGTGTGGGTAAGACGGTGCTCATCATGGAGCTCATCAACAATATCGCCAAAGGTCACAACGGATTTTCTGTGTTTGCTGGTGTCGGTGAGCGCACCCGTGAGGGTAATGACCTGATCCGAGAGATGATCGAGTCGGGTGTTATCCGTTATGGTGAGAAGTTTCGTCAGGCCATGGACGAAGGCAAATGGGACCTGAGTCTCGTTGATCCCGAGGAGCTGAAGAAGAGTCAGGCCACACTGGTGTATGGCCAGATGAACGAGCCTCCCGGTGCCCGTGCTTCCGTAGCACTCTCTGGTCTGACTGTTGCTGAAGGCTTCCGCGATGGTGGCGGTAAGGATGGCGGTGCAGCCGATATCCTGTTCTTCATCGACAACATCTTCCGTTTCACCCAGGCTGGTTCTGAGGTGTCGGCTCTGCTGGGTCGTATGCCGTCGGCAGTAGGTTATCAGCCCACGCTGGCCTCGGAGATGGGTACGATGCAGGAGCGCATCACTTCGACAAAGACGGGAAGTATCACCTCTGTACAGGCTGTATATGTGCCTGCCGACGACTTGACCGACCCGGCTCCGGCTACGACGTTCACTCACTTGGATGCTACGACGGTGCTCGACCGTAAGATTGCGGAGCTGGGTATCTATCCGGCTGTGGATCCATTAGGCTCTACCTCGCGTATCCTCGACCCGCTGATCGTGGGCAAGGCACACTATGATTGTGCCCAGCGCGTGAAGGAGATTCTGCAGCGCTACAAGGAACTGCAGGATATCATCGCCATCCTCGGTATGGACGAGCTCTCGGATGAGGACAAGTTGACGGTGAACCGTGCCCGTCGCGTGCAGCGATTCCTGTCGCAGCCGTTCTCGGTGGCTTCGCAGTTCACCGGTCTTCCCGGTGTGATGGTGCCCATCGAGGATACTATCAAGGGCTTCAATGCGATTCTCGACGGTGAGGTCGACGACCTGCCTGAGCAGGCCTTCCTCAATGTCGGTACGATCGACGATGCGAAGGAGAAGGCAAAGAAACTGTTGGAAGCTGCTAAAGGATAAGGCTTATGCTAAAGCTGAAGATAGTTTCGCCCGAGAGGATAGAATTCACCGGAGAGGTGGAGAGCGTGAAGGTGCCTGGTACGCAGGGCAACTTTGAGATTCTCCAGAACCATGCCCCCATCATCTCGACGCTCTGCAAGGGCATCGTCGAGTATGACGGCACGGAACTGCCTATCCTCGGTGGATTTGTGGAGGTACAGAAGAACCAGGTATCGCTCTGTGTTGAACGTCAGGCGTGATGGTCGTCGAGATCGTACTTTCCGTCCTCTTCTTCATCCTGTTAGGTGTGGCCTACGTGAAGGGCTACGACATTGTCAAGGAACACGCGCCCGACCATCTGGTCCACTTCTATCTGATCATGGCAACGATACGTATGCTGCTCGTCCTGACGGTTGTCGGCCTCTACGTATTCTTCACTGAGAATAGAGAAGATGCCATCCGGTTCGCTATCATATTTATAATAATGTACGCGACGACGATGGTGATAACACTAACATTAAGACATTAAGACAGTTAATAAATGAATCACATCAAACGACTGCTAAGCGTGGCACTGCTGGTGTTTGCACTGGTACCTGCGATGAAGGCGGAAGACTTCTCGGCCAAGGAGGTGGTGCTTGAGCATATCAAGGACTCACACGACTGGCATGTGACCGACCTCGGAGAGGGGAAGTCGCTGGTCATTCCGCTGCCCGTCATCGTCAACAGCTCCACAGGCTGGCATGTGTTCTGCTCATCTGAGTTCGAGCACCATGCCGATGCCAGCGGACTGCGTCAGGGTCCTTATGGCCTGGCCATTGCGACCGAGGGTGACAACGCTGGCAAGATAGTGGAGAACGGCGAGCCCGTGCTCGACCTGTCGATCACCAAGACGGTGGCTGTGATGTTCATCAATGTCATCATCCTGCTCGCCTGCATCCTGCTGAGTGCCCGCTGGTACAAGAACCGCAAGGCCTCTGACAGTGCGCCTGGTGGCTTCGTCGGCTTCGTCGAGATGCTCGTGATGTACGTGGTGGATGAGATCATCAAGCCGGGAGTAGGCAAGGGCTACGAGAAATACACGCCCTATCTGCTCACCTGCTTCTTCTTCATCTTCACGTGCAATGTGATGGGCTTGATTCCCTTCCCGCCAGGCTCTGGCAATGTGACGGGTAATATCGCCGTGACGTTCTTCCTGGCCCTCTGCACCTTCCTTATCGTGCAGTTCTCGGGCAACAAGCACTATTGGAAGGATATCTTCTGGCCTCATGTGCCTACCTGGCTCAAGGCTCCGATTCCCATCATCCCCGTGATCGAGTTCGTGGGTATCTTCACGAAGCCCTTCGCCCTGATGATTCGACTTTTCGCCAACATGATGGCCGGACACGCCATTGCGGTGGCTATCACATGTATCATCTTCCTGGTGGCTGCCCAGACGGTAGCCGTGCAGTTGTCGATGTCGGCACTAAGTGTCATCATGAGTATCTTCATGATGTGCCTGGAGTGCTTGGTCTGCTTCATCCAGGCGATGGTGTTCACCATGCTCTCGGCTGTGTTTATCGGCTTGGCAAGAGTTGAACCAGAACATGAATAATAAACATTTAAAATATTAACAATTTAAAAACAAAACATTATGATTACAGCATTATTGGCAGCAGAAGGTGTTGCAAAATTGGGTGCCGCAGTAGGCGCAGGTCTCGCAGCTATTGGCGCAGGTCTTGGTATTGGTAAGATTGGCGGTTCAGCCATGGACGCTATGGCTCGCCAGCCTGAAGTGATGAACAAGTTGTTCACGAACATGATCGTTGCAGCTGCCCTGATCGAGGGTGTTGCCCTCTTCGCAGCCGTGATCGCATTCCTCTGCATCTAAGCAGAAAAGAGTGAATAGTCTAATAGTGAATAGTTAAAACATTCAGTCTATGGATTTATTGATTCCGAGTACTGGTTTGCTGTTCTGGATGAGTATCACGTTCCTCGTGGTGTTCTTCCTGCTGTGGAAGTTCGGATTCCCCGTCATCACTGGTATGGTGAAGGAGCGTCAGGCTTTCATCAACGACTCATTGCAGAAAGCGCATGAGGCCAACGAGCGGCTTGCCAATATACAGAAAGAAGGTGAATCCATCTTGCAGGAGGCACGCGAGAAGCAGGCTCAGATTTTGAAGGAGGCTGCCGAGACCCGCGATGCCATCGTAGAGAAAGCCCAGGACAAGGCGCGGCAGGAAGGTGCCCGTTTGCTGGAGGATGCCCGCATCGCCATCGAACAGGAGAAGAAGGCCGCCATCGCCGACATCCGCAGGCAAGTCGCTACCCTCAGTGTGGAGATTGCCGAGAAGGTGCTCCGTCAGAACCTGAAGGACGACAAGGCGCAGATGGATTTGATCGACCGTATGCTGGATGAGGTATCTGTTAATTAGCTGATAGCGTATGGATATAGGAGTCATATCGGTTCGTTATGCTAGAGCGCTGCTGAAAAGTGCTACCGACGCGAAGATCGAGACCGACGTCTACAAGGAGATGCAGACGTTGGCGAAGAGCTACGCCGAGGTGCCGCAACTGAGGCAGACGATTGACAACCCGATGCTCTCGAAGGACACGAAGCAGACGCTTCTGCTGACAGCCGTCGGTGAAAAGCCCTGTGAACTGACCAAGGTCTTCATCGGCCTCGTGCTGAAGGAGGACCGCGAGAACGTGATGCAGTTCATCGCCCATTCGTACGTCACGCTTTACCGTCAACAGAAGAACGTCATCCGTGGCAGACTTATCACTGCCGCTGCCGTATCACCTGCCACCGAGCAGAAGATGCGCCAGATGGTGGAAAGCAAGACTAATGGCACTGTGGAGTTTGAGACCGAGGTGAACCCCGACATCATCGGCGGCTTCATCCTCGAATACGACACCTACCGCATGGATGCGAGTGTCAAGTCGAAGCTCAACTCAATACTTAACTCACTTAAATAGCAATAAACAATGTCAGATAAGATTAAACCAAGCGAAGTGTCCCAGGTTCTGCTCGACCAGCTGAAGGGTATCTCCAATGCCGAGAAGTTCGATGAGGTGGGAACCGTGCTGACCGTCAGCGACGGTGTGGCCCGCATCTACGGACTCCGCAATGCAGAGGCCAACGAACTGCTGGAGTTTGAGAACGGCACGATGGCCATCGTGATGAACCTGGAGGAAGACAACGTGGGTTGTGTGCTCCTCGGCGGTACATCGGGCATCAAGGAAGGTATGGTCGTGAAGCGTACGAAGCGTATCGCCTCTATCCGCGTCAACGACAATATGCTGGGCCGCGTCATCAATCCGCTGGGACTGGCTATCGACGGCAAGGGCGACATCGATCTGAGCGACGCATTCGAGATGCCGTTGGATCGTAAGGCCCCCGGTGTGATCTACCGTCAGCCCGTGAAGGAGCCGCTGCAGACCGGTCTGAAGGCCATCGACTCGATGATCCCCATCGGCCGCGGACAGCGTGAGCTCATCATCGGCGACCGTCAGACGGGTAAGACCGCCATCGCCGTTGATACCATCATCAACCAGAAGAGTTTCTATGAGGCAGGTAAGCCTGTCTATTGTATCTATGTCGCCATCGGTCAGAAGGCATCTACCGTTGCTGCGCTCGTCTCGACGCTGCAGGAGCACGGCGCTATGCCTTACACCATCGTGGTGGCTGCCACCGCTGCCGATCCTGCCGCCATGCAGTACTATGCACCGTTTGCAGGTGCCGCCATCGGTGAGTACTTCCGCGACAGAGGTCTGCCCGCACTCGTGGTCTACGACGACCTGTCGAAGCAGGCCGTGGCCTATCGTGAGGTGTCGCTGATCCTGCGCCGTCCTTCAGGACGTGAGGCTTATCCTGGTGATGTATTCTACCTGCACTCCCGTCTGTTGGAGCGTGCAGCCAAGATGAACGAGCAGCAGGAGGTGGCCGAGCAGATGAACGACCTGCCCGAGTGCATGAAGGGTCACGTCAAGGGTGGCGGTTCACTGACCGCTCTGCCCATCATCGAGACCCAGGCAGGCGACGTGTCGGCTTACATCCCCACAAACGTGATCTCCATCACCGATGGTCAGATCTTCCTCGAGAGCGACCTCTTTAATCAGGGCTTCCGTCCTGCCATCAACGTCGGTATCTCCGTATCCCGTGTGGGTGGCTCAGCACAGATCAAGTCCATGAAGAAGGTAGCCGGTACGTTGAAGATCGACCAGGCACAGTATCGTGAGCTCGAGGCCTTCTCGAAGTTCTCCAGCGATATGGATGCCGTGACGGCGATGACGCTCGACCGCGGTCGTAAGAACAACCAGCTGCTCATCCAGCCGCAGTACAGCCCGATGCCGGTAGGCGAGCAGATCGCCATCCTCTATTGCGGTGTGCACGGCCTGATGCGCGAGGTACCCATCGACAAGGTGCGTGAGTGCCAGACGGCGTTCCTCGACAAACTGCGCTCAGCTAACCCCGAGGTGATCGAGACACTCGCCAGTGGTAAGATCGACGACGAGACCACTGGCAAGATCGAGGCTGTGATGGCGGATATCGCAGGAACGTATAAATAACTCATTGAACATTGAACATTGACCATTGAACATTGGCTGAGCACCAATTAATGGTCAATGGTCAATCGTCAATGGTCAATAAAAGGAAATCATGCCAAGTTTGAAAGAAATTAAAGGCCGCATCGCCTCCGTCAACTCTACGCGCAAGATCACGTCGGCGATGAAGATGGTAGCTTCCAGCAAGCTGCACCACGCACAGGTAGCCATACAGAACATGCTGCCATACGAGGAGCTGCTGGAGCACATCCTCAAGTCGTTTCTCGCTGCCGAGGCCGAGGCTCAGACCATCTACGACCAGGTGCGCCCTGTAAAAAGGGCGGCCCTGGTGGTTTTCACGTCCAACTCGTCGCTTTGTGGCGGCTTCAATGCCAACACCATCAAGATGATGCTGCATGCCGTCGACGAGTACGACCAGACCATCGGTCGTGATAATGTCGAGATCTATCCCATCGGCCGCAAGGTCTATGAGAAGGCCAACAAACTGGGTTTGAACGTGCAGGGCGAATTTTCGGCACTGGCCGACAAACCCAATGTGCAGCAGTGTATCGAGATCGCGATGGAGCTGGGTAAGAAGTTTGCGGAGGGTGAGATCGACAAGGTGGAACTCATCTATCATCACTTCAGGAGCGCTGGTTCGCAGGTGCTTACCCGCAAGACCTTCCTGCCCATCGATGTCGAGTCGGAGTTGCAGGCTGATCACGAGCGCGACCTGACGAGTGTGATTGCCACGAAGGAGTCTCAGGAGTATCTCAAGAAGAGAGGAGAGCGGAAAGAGGATAGAGGAGAGAGTGAGGAGGTGAAGCCGTTGAACGACAACTTCATCGTCGAGCCCGATATGAACACCGTGCTCTCTTCGCTCATTCCGAAGCTCGCCCACCTGTCGCTCTATACGGCCCTGCTCGATTCTAACGCCTCTGAGCATGCCGCCCGTATGGTGGCCATGCAGACCGCTACGGACAATGCCGACGAGCTGCTCCGCGAACTGAACCTTCAGTACAACAAGAGCCGTCAGCAGGCTATTACCTCTGAGTTGCTCGACATCGTCGGTGGCTCGGTTAACAATTAGTCCTACACTCACAAGATCCTGACATCTTGTAAATAATAATCGGGCTGACATCCTCATAATGCCAGCCCGATTTTCGTTATCTCAGCGTCCGCGCTCTTAGAGCGCAATCGGTCCGTATCCCATACAACTTGTCGTTGTAATCGCCGTCAGAAATGCCGTGAGTGCGGCTACTATCACCTTCACCGCCACCTCAATGATCCTCTTTTTCATGGCCTCTAATCCTTATCCAGGTCAGCACCACCATTACCACCGCTGCTGCCACCGGTATTGATCACGAGGCTCGAGGCCTGTCCAGGCATTGCGAAGCTACCGCTATACACACCCTCGCTCTCAGTCAGTTCGATGCTCGAACCGTTGATGGTTGCACTTGGCGTCTCGCCCTCAGCAGGTGTGATGCTGATCTCCACCTCGTCGTCCTCGTTGAGGTTGCTGCCCGAGGTCACAGCATTACCATCCTTGGTCACACTTGCAGAACCACTACCACTGGTACTAATCGTCAGTGCATATCCCTCAGCGGTCTCTGAGCCCGTCGAAGAGCCGCCTTGACTCTGACCGCCCTGGCTACTGCTGCCGCCCTGACCGGTCTCTGAGCCAGCCGAAGAACCGCTCTGACCGTTCTGCGCCTTCCACTCTGCCACAGCCGTAGCAATCGGCTTCAGGGTGGTCACCACCTTCTGCTTGCCGTTGACCATCACCTTCTGGGTGTCGATGATGTTACGCAACTCCAGCGTGCAGGCATCCTTGAACTTCGGACCGCAGAGGTTGTCGAGCTTGGTGGCATCGGGAAGGAAACGGATGTGGATGGCCTTCACGATGTCGTTCGGGTTCAGACCGTCCATCTGAGGGATGTCGAGCACGGCAGCGTCCTTGGCCACCTCGGCGGTGGGGTAGAAGGTACCCAGGTTGCCCAACTGTACGGGAACGCCCTGTGCCACGAGTTCGGGCAGACATTCGGTGATCTGCATTAGCACACCCTCCACGATGGCACGTCCGTAGAGCGAGCCGTGATCGGTCATGTGCTTGGCGAAACCACGAAGACTGAGGGTCTTCTGAGTGTCCACCTCGGGATAATACTTACCATAGGCCGAAGAGCCGATGATCTTGTTCTGTCGGAGATTAATCCCCATTGCAATCTTTTGAGTTGCCATAATTAGAAAATTGATTAGAGTTGTTAAAATCAATCCTCTTCCTTCAAGCGTTTTCCTTAGTCCTTTTAAGCTGCGCCACGATGCGAAATTCGCGACTTTCGACTTTGTTTTGCAACTTTGTTGCAAAGTTACGAAATTATTTCGAAACTACCAAATATTTCGCCAACTTTTTTCGAATTATTTTCAATTTTCTGTTTTCCCGCCCCGCCACCTGCTAAATCCCGGTCCTTGGGAAGCAAACCGCCCGCCGTAGCCAACAAAACAGGCCATCGTAGCCAACTAAGTGCCGGTATCCATTATGCCGGAAGTATTCAACTATTCATTTATTCAAATAGGACAAGAGTATTTTCGTATTCCCTTGGACAAAATATTTATCTTTATATATAATATATATATTATATATAAAGATACTATATTATTGATTACTACTCTACCTCCACCCACTTCAAACTCATAGCCATGACTTCAGCGAGCTATAAAAACCTTCCTGTCCTAATTGAATACTTGAATATTTGAATATTTTCTCAATTTGTTCTTGCCCAAATCATTCGCTTGCTTTTGGGCCTAACATCGACAGCAAGGCTGTCAGAACGGCGTTATACCAATGGACAAATCTTACTTTCATATACTTCTTCTCTCCTTTGCTAATTGTACAGCACTTGGCTCTTGGCTTTCGCCTTTTCTCTTCGATTACACATGGCAAAGATAGGTATAAAGACCGACACTACCAAGCAATCTTGGAGATTTAACACGATTTTCAGCTTTTCGCTGTCTGAGATTACAAAGGGTCTGACACCTTGTGAATTTCAGTTTGCAAATTGTTTGAACTTAAAGGTGTAGAAGCAGTCGCCTGCTGTCACGGTTAGCTGAATCGGTCTTTCTTCTGCTGTTTGATTAGCCTCAAAAACGACCTTGAGCTTGTTTCCGCTAATCTCTGCCTTGAACCAATCTACTGTTATTGTGCGATAGTCATTCAGTTCACGGGGAGGGATATAGTATTTTCCATTGAACGTCACATCCTCAATCCAAGGGTATGCGTAATTCTGACAAGAGAAAGTGAGTTCAGTTCCAGCTGCAGAAACATTATAAACGTTATCGGTTATCTGTACTGGCCCTTCTGCTTCCCAATCCATAGGAGACCACTTTCCATCAGGATCTGCTGTGTCGCAAGAGACGAGTGAGAGAATAGCGACAGTCATCACAAGGATGATTCTCCAAGATTTCATTGTTTTCATTTACGTAATAGTTTATATTCATTCTTTTATTTCTTCTTCTCCGCACGCTGCCACTCCGTATCTTTTATGTCGTGTTGAACGCGACGCACCTTCTTGCCACCAAAGGAATAAGTGGCTGTGAGGCCGATATAGTGGGCATGGTGGTTGGTGTGGGTAAATATGTTATACTGAGTTTTATCAGTGACATATTGATGGAAGGGATCGTTGGCCACGAGTGATAGTCTGAGACGATTGTTCAGCGTCGAATAGCGCAAGGCAAGGTAGAAATAACCATAGCCGTCGGTTTTGGTCGCCACCTGATAGTCAGAAAACCAATGCTGGTAGCGGGCGTTCAACAGCAGCGTACGTTGACGGTTCAGATACCAGTCGGCAGAAACAGCCAACCGTTCTCCCCATCCGTAGAAACTGGCTGTGTACCTTGTCGGCGGCGTACCTAATCCAATCTGCCATGTCGTATCTAGATACTCAATTTGAGATTTTGTGGCAACTTGAAACGTCTTAAGATAATCATAATGATGATGATAGTAGGCTTCGCCTTCGGCTGAGGCCATCAGACGAGGGGTCATTTGATACTGATAACGTAGATAGAGTCCTGTTTTATTGATTCTGCCCGCATTTCTGGAAGATGTTTTCACGGTGAATTCTTCTTTCCTGGAAGAAGGCATTGTACGCCAATCCACCACATTACTGGCATGATGATGATAGAAGGAGGCATAGAATCCTTGATGGTTGTAATAACTCAACTCTATACGACTTGTCCGGCTGGGCTCAAGAAGCGGATAGCCTTCAATTGTTTCAATTCCTGAAGTTGTAATTCGGAGGGGATTGAGTTCATAAAAGTTAGGATAGATGCTGCTTGTTCCCCATGAGAGGCTGATCTGGTGGCCATCCTTTGGCTTGACAGAAAAACTGAGCGATGGCAGCCAATAGTCTCGACGGAACGTCATAAAATCCCCGGGAAATGTAAATTGGTTTTCAACTGCTGCCCTATCTAAAGCCAAATGCTCATAGCGGAGCCCAGCTTTAAAAGAAATCTTCTCCCATTCACGATGGATTGACAAGTAAGCCGCCTTATTCTTTTCATGATAGTCATACTGTTGTGAAAAAGGGTCTCCATTATTCAATACCGATAAAACACCCATATTTTTAATGCTTGTATAGGAGACACCAGCATCAATAGTCACAATGTTGATTGGCAGCAACAAATCAAGTCTGCCCGACTGAATATGATAGTCAGCGTTATTATTCCTCCAACTCAAATAAAAAGAGTTAGTGCCGATTCCGTTAGAGAGACCATTTTTTGTATCTTCTTTTTTCTTGTAATTGTTGTAAGTGAGGCTTAGCAGTTTGCCTTTAGAGTCAATCCGCCAGTCACAATAGGCTGTCAGGTTCTTAGCTTGTGTGTTGTCAAAAGGCTTCAAATAAGCTTTAGACATGTATGATTGGCTTATATAGGATAATGTGCCATCTGTTAATATCTCAGGCCAGCAGGTCTGCCACGACAGCATGCCTCCCAACTCTAATTGTTTAATCGGAAGAAGACGAAACGTCAGATTAGCAGCTATCTCTTTGTCTGTCTGTTTGGCACGGGTATTCAATATAGCTTTTATCTCATCAGAAGGATGGTAATCTTTCATCTCGTCCGTCGTCTGCGTGGTGCGTCCCCCGTGGACATCAACCGTCATGTCGAACTTCTCCGAGGCGTAAGTCACAGAGCCGCTGCCTCGTCCGCTCCAGTCATCGCTGACGCCAACTTCCGTACTGACGTCCCCCCGCCAGCCAAGCGTCTGGTCACGTCGCATGACGATGTTGATATAACTGCCTCCCATCTCCATCATCTCCCGTCCAGACGGATTGGATATGACCTCTATACGCTCTATATCCTCAGACCGCATCGTCCAGAGTTTCTGCTGGATAGCCTCGTTGCCCATTTCCGTAATGCGTCCGTTAAACATAAAACGGGCAGGGCCTTGGCCGAGAATCATGGCGCGCCCTCCGGCCATGCTTACCATCGGCACACGGCTGAGCAGTTCCTGCGCGTTAAGGCCACGGGCAAACTCGTCGTTGCTGACAATATACTGCAAACGGTCTGCCTCGCTACGGATGACGGGCATTCGTCCGCTGACGGTGACATTGCCCAGATAGTTGTTCTCTATCTGCATGCGGATGGTGCCTACGTTACCGACGGGCATCTTCTGCTCGATGGTTTTGAAACCCACACAACTTATACGAGCTTTGACCTGAGACATTCCGCATGGAATCACGAAGTCGCCAGCCTCATTGCTCACGCCGCCACCTATATAAACAGAATCATTGAGAGAGAATAGTGTAATATTGGCGTAGACAACAGGCTGGCGGTCCGGTCCGATGAGACGTCCCATCAGCTTCGTGCGGTCTTTCTGGATGCACTCCACATTGATGTCATGCCCCTTGACGCTCACTCTGACGGGATAGAACCCGCAGACTTCACGGACGGCATCAGGTAGGGAGCACCCCCGCTTGACGGTCTTGGTGACGGTGAAATCCTCCAGCTCATCGTAGACGAAGGAGATGTTGTAATGCTTCGATGACTGATCAAGCTCCATCAGCGCCTCGGAGAGTGAGGCACCCTGAAAGGTGTGCTGTGCCAGAGCCAGGGTGCTGAAGACACAGAATATAATAATAAGGTATAGAGTGCGTTTCATGACTATTCGGCAATGAGATGTTTTTCGGTCTGGCGGATGTTGATCCGCTCGAAGTTGTTCAGCCGGTCTATCATCTGACTCAACGGTGCTGTGGTGTCCCACTTGGTATACAGTCGGATGTGACGGGACTGCTCGTTACGGAAGTCCACATCAACATGGTAGTGGTCGGCAAGTTCGCTGAGTATCTGCTCCAGTTCGGTATTCACGAAGGTGCGGATGCTGTCCGACTCTGACAATTGACGGTTGACGACTGCGGGTTGAGCCTTCGTGACCACCACATTCTCCTGTTTCGTATCTTCTGGCTCCTGACTTCTTATGATATGCACGGCAGCATAAGTGATGCCCGACAGCAGGATGATGCCAACAAACATGGCGGCTATTTTCCACAGTCTCAGCCCCTTTTCGCGTTTGGTATTCCTTTGGGCAAACCCTTCCTCGGCCTGCACCATCAGTTCATAGTAGGCTTGTATGTCAGGATCGTCCATCAACTGTTGCAGCTCCTCATCCGTAAAGTCTTGCGGACGCTCCATCATTCTGAGCAATTTCTCGATATCTTTCATCTTCTTGTCGGATTAAATGTTTCTTTAAGTTGTCTGAGAGCTTGGGTAAGATGTTTATAGACAGTTGTCTCACTGATGCCCATTCGCTCTGCAATCTCGCGGTATAACAGCCCCTCGTCGAAACGCAGTTGGAAGACGCGCCAAGTCTGTTTGGGGAAAGTCCTCTCAGCATAGTCGATCATCTCTGCGATACGTTCCTGCTCGCTTTCCACCGACACCAGACCAGGCTCTGAAAAGGACAGCCTACGCTCTATCCTGTCACGAAGCGTCAGCTTGCGGATACGGTCGAGACAATTGTTACGAGTTGCCACCATCAGATAGCTTTGAGGACGGTCTGAAGGCAATGTGATTGAACCGTCTGCCAGTCTGGCAAAGACATCACTCACCACGTCTTCCGCCTCTTTTTCGTCCTTTAGCATTTGTCGTGCCATTGTGAACATCTTCTGATAACAGCTGGTGTACAAATGTGCAATTTCGGTCTTTTCTGTACTCATTCTATTTATATAACGAATAAGGACGGCATTTTCTTAACCCAACAAGAAAAAAAATGGGAAATTTGAGAAAAAGTGTCACAATGGGGTCACAGACCCATCTAACACAATTCTGAACAAAACGAAAAAAAAAGAAAAGTCCTGCTACCGAAGCAACAGGACCTGATGGAAATCTGAGACTCACGAGGACTCTCTGCGTGAGATACGCTATATATGTCCTATAAGTTAGCTTCGCGATTCTCACGATGCATAGCTATCAAATTATAAATGATCGCGACTGTTACAACAGCCCCAACTACAATGTAGAAATACGTCAGTGGTGTCATATTCATCTTTTATGTAAACCTCGTTTTATTAATATCATTCCAAGGACTAAAAGTCCAGCCATCACAAGAGCACCTGCTATCAGATCTGTCGTATTATCCTCCGACAGGTGAAAGGCATTGACAAGCACGACTCCTCCAAAAGTCAATTTAGAAAGATCGTAACTATACTTTCCTAACTCAAAAAGAAATTCATTCTTCTCTTTTGGTTTTACAACCGCAGTTGCAAGCTGATTTTCAGCCTGACGATTTTGGGCTTTGCCCGTTCACGTCTCGTACTCATCGGCAAAAGTAGCTAAAAAGTTCGACACTTGCAAGCTTTTTGCTCGAAAACTTACATTTTTTATATAGTCACTGGGACAGGTACTTGGGTATGACGGCTGCTATGACCCAAATCTGTCCCCTCTATGTTGCAAACCAAATAATTGGTTCATCTTTTAGCATTGTTTAATTGTTTTATTATCGTTTTCACTTTAATTTACTAATATTCTGTCAAGGAATCCCCTTCCAGACACGTTCC
>Ga0247610_10000390_pt1 | contig 63654 bp, 88 predicted proteins | sample 174DNAGHGhighgp2_FD_193483 | JGI IMG/M metagenome (GOLD analysis project Ga0247610, IMG submission 193483) | Sheep rumen microbial communities from Palmerston North, Manawatu-Wanganui, New Zealand - 1742 DNA GHGhigh gp2 | ecosystem: Host-associated > Mammals > Digestive system > Stomach > Rumen...
GTGGTTGCTCTTAAGCGAGGTGACAGCCATGGCAGATTATTTAACAAGAGATACAGTTGAATCTGTTGCTCTTAATACTGCTATTCCATTTCTCGATCTTAATCCGTGTCCAAACGGCAACGTAATTCATCAAAATGGATCTGGAATTTTCATTCTTAGAGGCAAAAGAGATTGTGTATCTACATATGATGTAGAATTTACAGGTAACATCTCTATTCCTACTGATGGAACTGTAGGCCCTATTGCTACAGCGGTTGTCATTGCTGGAGAATCACAGCAGGGCAGTAGATCAATTCTTACACCTGCTGCTGTAGACGAGTATGGTAATGTAACAAGTAGAGCAACAATCGATGTACCTAGATGCTGCTGCATAACGGCATCAGTAGAGTACGTAAGTGGTGTTACAGATGGCACTACAGTACCCACTCCTTCTATTAATGTTATAGACGGTAGCGTCTCTATTAAGAAGAGGGGGTGTGTATAAATGCATATTATTTATGAAATTAAAGACAGAATGGAAGATGAGCTCAAGCGTCTTAACAAAAAGGATACTTGGACTTGTGACGATGTAGCTATTATTGGTGAAATGATGGACTACATAAAGGATGTCGAAACCGTTGATGCGATGAAGAACTATGAGTCAGAAGACTGGATGAGAGGTTATTCACGTGGATACGATGAGGACTACTCAATGACTCGTGCTTCATACGACAGATACAGAGAGCCTAACTCTTATGCTAGAGGAAGGGATATGATTGGTCGTTATACGAGTCGTGATGATGGTAAACAGGAAATGATTGATCATCTTAACAAAATGATGATGAATGCACGTACTCCAGAGGAGCGTGAAAGCTACCGCAGCGCGATTGAGCATATGAGTCGAAACTAACAACTAAATAAAAATATCTGAAGCAGGCCAGATTATGCAGTATTGGGTAAGCCGGTAGTGACCAATACTGCTTTTAGTTGCTTTTAGTGAGAGCAGTATAGCAAAGTTGTGGCTAATTATGGTGCGGGCCATGCTCCTTTCAAGTTGTGTCAGGTTTTAAGTGCTTACATGACACAAGCTGTACTGCTTTCATTAAAGGCAACTAATTTGGGACGCTCTTCCAGGTCAAAGCTGATGACATAGGCTGTAAATATATGTTGGCGAAGAGCATGATGTGATTGTTGGTAGAAGGCTTGATCATATCAAAATAATGAAAGGTAAAGGATTGGAAGTGACTTTAAATGGGAAAAAGAAACACTAGTAGAGTTCCTGACGATCAGCCTCAGATTAAAAGTCCTCCAGTAATGTCACCTGAAGCGAGGGAACAGCAACTTGTATCTTTGGCTATTGATCTCGCGGAAAAACAATTAAGAGAAGGAACAGCTTCATCCCAAGTTATTACACATTATTTAAAACTTGGTTCGAGTAAGGAAAAACTTGAGAAGGAGATTCTCGAAGAACAAAAGAAACTAGTCGTTGCTAAGACTTCTGCTATTGAAGCTGAAGGCGATTTAAGAGAGCTTTATGCAGATGCAATTAAGGCAATGAGAGTTTATAATGGACAAAGCGAGGAGCAAGAATAATGCTATCAAACACAGCGACTCCCAAATATTATGGCGAATTCAGAGCCGCTGTAATGAGAGGAGAAATACCAGTCAATCGATATATCTCAATGGAGATGAATCGTATTGATGACCTTATAAGAAACCCAGGTGTTTACTATGATGAACATGCTATGGATGGTTTCGTTAAATATTGTGAGTCTGAACTTACACTCACAAATGGCGATGATTTAAACTTATTAGAAACATTCAAGCTCTGGGCGGAACAAGTATTCTGTTGGTATTATTATGTAGAACGTAGCGTATATGTTCCACCGAATCCTGCTGAAGGAACTAAGGGACATTACGAAAAGAAGATGATTAAGAAAAGACTTACTAATAAACAATACTTAATCATTCCAAGAGGCGCTGCAAAGTCAATGTATGACTATTGTATTCAAGCATTTTTCTTATGTGTTGATACATCTACAACGCATCAGATTACCGTAGCTCCTACGATGAAGCAGGCAGAAGAGGTAATGTCGCCATTTAGAACCTCTATTGCGCGTGCGCGTGGACCTCTGTTTAAGTTTCTTACTGAGGGCTCGCTTCAAAATACAACAGGAAACAGAGCAAATCGACAGAAGCTGGCATCCACTAAGAAAGGAATTGAAAATTTCCTTACAAATTCTATTCTTGAGATTAGACCTATGTCTATTGATAAGTTACAGGGCTTGAGATGTAAGATAGCAACGGTAGATGAGTGGCTTTCTGGCGATATTAAGGAAGATGTTATTGGCTGTATTGAGCAGGGTGCATCTAAGTTGGATGATTACCTTATCATTGCAACCTCATCGGAAGGTACTGTAAGAAATGGTCCTGGAGATACCATCAAAATGGAATTACTTGACATCCTTAAAGGCCAATATGTAAATCCGCATGTATCGATTTGGTATTATACACTTGACGACATTAAGGAGATAAACGACCCTTCAATGTGGATTAAGGCTAACCCGAATCTTGGTAAGACGGTTACATATGAAACCTATCAATTAGATGTTGAGAGAGCCGAACAAGCTCCATCTACAAGAAATGACATTCTTGCAAAGAGATTTAATATTCCTATGGAGGGCTACACATACTTCTTTACTTATGAAGAAACTAAACCTCATAGAAAGCAAGAATTCTGGTCACTTCCTTGTGCACTTGGAGCGGACCTTTCACAGGGTGACGACTTCTGTGCATTTACATTCCTATTTCCTTTAAGCAGAGAAAGATTCGGAATTAAGGCAAGAAGTTATATAACATCTCTTACACTTAGTAAACTTCCAGCAGCATTAAGGTTAAAGTACGAAGAGTTTATTGAGGAAGGTACTCTTATAATACTTGAAGGTACTGTTCTCGATATGATGGAAGTTTATGACGACTTAGACAAGTTTATTAATGACAGTTCTTATGATGTCCGATGCTTTGGATTTGACCCATATAATGCTCAAGGATTTGTAGAACGTTGGTCCGCAGAGAATGGAGCATTCGGTGTTACTAAAGTTATTCAGGGCGCTAGAACAGAGTCAGTTCCTCTTGGTGAAATTAAGAAACTTTCAGAAGAAAGATTGTTAATCTTTGATCAAGAGATTATGAGTTACACAATGGGAAACTGTATCACATTAGAGGATACAAATGGCAACAGAAAGCTATTTAAGCAGAGACATGACGAGAAGATCGATAATGTTGCTGCATTGATGGATGCCTATGTTGCTTATAAAGCAAACAGGGAGGCATTTGTATGAGTGATTATCCTTCATACCTAATCCATTATGGTATTCAAGGCCAGAAATGGGGTGTAAGGCGTTTTCAGAATGAAGATGGTACTTATACATCTGAAGGTTTGGAAAGACGTTATACTAAGGAAGGTTATAAAAGTTTAAAGAAGGAATATAAGCAAGCTGTTAAAAATGCGGATAAAGAATATGTAAAAATAACTAAAGAATCTGGAAAAAATAGAATTCAACTAAATAAAAAGAGCCAATTAGATGCTATAGATAAAGTTGATAGTTTTGCATATAAAAAAGCATCTGAATTATATGAAAAATATAAAAATGTAGAAATATATAAAGCAAAATTAAAAGGAAAAGATTTTGACACTTCTAAATTAGGAATAAAACAATATTTTGGCCACATTGGAATTGAAAATGAAGATTTATTTAATTTATCTGTTCCATCAATAGTTTATTATTCTGCTAGACAAGGAAAAGATGGAGTAAAAGTACGTAAAAATGTTTATATTTATAGTTAAGGAGGACATAAAATGACAAAGAAACCAAATTATGTCTTCGATGATGAGCTCTATCATCATGGTATATTGGGTCAAAGATGGGGACATCGTCGGTTTCAAAACGAAGATGGTTCATGGACTCCTGAGGGTCGTGAACGTTATGGTGAAGGCGATGCCAGATCTAAGGCAAAAGCCACCTATGAAACTCAGAAATACAAGCTTAATCTGAAGTCTAAAGCTCAGAAAGAGAAGGACAGAAGAGCAGCTAAGGAAGAACGAAATAGAATTAAAGAAGCAGGTAAGACTGCTAGAGTTATTAAGAAAGAACAGGCTAAAACAGATCAAGAAGGTCGTGGCAAGGCCAAATTTAGAAATACCAAAAAGATGTCTGATGAAGAGCTTCAGTCTGCAATTGATAGACTCAAGCTTCAGTCTGAATATAACAAGCAATATGCTCTTGCTAAAAAGCCAGATGGAGCTTTGGCAAAAGCAGATAGATTTTTTAGTGGTCCTACTGGAGAGGCGGTTAGAGCAATTGCAGTAGCTGCAGTTCCTAATCTAATGAACCAATTAGGAACCTTGGCTAATACTACTCTTACTAATAAACTTAAGTATGCTAATAAACTTGATAGAGAAAAGATGGAAGCAGATATTGATAAAGTACGTGCTGAAGCAGAAGCTAAAAGAAATCCTGTTAATAATAAAGGAACCAAAGAGCACGATCAAGCTGTAAAAGATAGAGCCGAACGAATGTTTGGTAAGAATAAAGACATTGCTAAAGAATCTTCTAATAATCTAGCCGGAAAGAATTCAGGAAAAACCGGAATCACAGGCCAAAGATGGAAAGTTAAAACAAAAGAAAGCACACCTAAAGCATCTAGCACAACAGCTTCTTCTGTCATTAGCGAACATAAAGAAAAGCCACTTTCTAGTTTATCTATGGAAAAGAAAGCAGAATATGGTTGGACACAACAGTATTTAATAGATAACTCTGTCACAAAAGTTGGATTATCGGATTTAAATAAGAAGTTTATTAAAAAGAAGACACAATATTTATAAAGGAAGGTAATTCAAAATGGCATTAACTTTTGGTGAAAGGCTTAAACATTCTTGGAATGCCTTCATGAATAAGGACCCGACGGAAGATAAGCGATACATAGAACTTGGTCCCAGTAATACTAGACGACCAGACATGTTTCGTGCTACTCGTGGTACCGAAAAAACAATTGTAACAGCTATTTACACCCGTATTGCGATGGATGTAGCAGCACTAGACATAGAGCATGTTAGAGTTGATGACAATGATCGTTATATAGAAACGATTAAATCCGATCTAAATTATGCTCTTACAGAAGAAGCAAATATTGACCAGACAGGAAGAGCATTTATTCAAGATGTTGTTATGTCAATGTTTGATGAAGGTTGTGTTGCTATTGTTCCAGTAGATACAACATTAAACCCTCTTAAGACTGGATCATATGACATCCAGACTATGAGAGTTGGTAGTGTTGTTGAATGGTTTCCGCAGTATGTAAAAGTAAGGCTTTACAACGATAGAACAGGTAAGCATGAGGAAAAGATCCTTCCTAAAAAGATAGTCTCAATCATAGAGAATCCGCTTTATTCAGTAATGAATGAACCTAACTCCGTAGCAAAGAGACTTATTAGGAAGCTTAATATTCTTGATGCGGTTGATGAACAGTCAGGCTCAGGTAAACTTGATTTAATTATTGGTTTACCTTATGTAATAAAAACTGAAGCTAGAAGAGAACAGGCTGAGCGAAGACGTAAAGACATTGAGCAGCAGTTGTCTGGTTCTAAGTATGGTATTGCGTATACGGATGGAACAGAACATATAACACAGCTGAATCGATCTGTAGAGAATAACATGCTTAATCAGATACAGTATTTGACAGAGATGCTTTACAACCAACTCGGAATGACAAAGGGCGTATTTGATGGAACAGCGACTGAGTCAGAAATGTTAAACTATCATTCTAGAACAATTGAGCCTATTGTTTCAGCTATTACAGAAGAGATGTCTAGAAAGTTCCTAACTAAGACAGCTCGATCACAAAAACAGCGAATAATGTTCTTTAAAGATCCGTTCAAACTTACCCCTACGGATAAGATTGCAGACATGGCCGATAAGTTTACTCGTAATGAGATCCTTTCCTCTAATGAGTTCAGAGCTATTATTGGTTATAAGCCTGTCGATGATCCTAGAGGTGATGAACTTAGAAATAAGAACATTAATCAATCCGATGAAGAGCTTGGAAATGCACCAATGACAACGAGTGCAGATAACTCAACTGGTGATTCAATCGGAAATACACCAATCAGTCAAATAAATTAATACTATGAAAGGAGAAAAACATCAAAATGAAATACGATTTTAGTGGTTATGCCACTAGGAATGATCTCAAGTGTTCAGATGGACGCACCATCCGCGCCGGCGCATTTAAGGAGTGTGATGGAAAGGTTGTTCCTCTCGTATGGCAGCATCAGCATGGAGATCCCATGAATGTTCTTGGCCATGCATTGCTTAAGGGTGTTGGTGATGGCGTTAGGGCTTATTGCACATTTAACGAATCAGACCCGGCTAAGCAGGCAAAGACTCTTGTTCTTCACGGTGATGTAAACCAGTTGTCTATTTATGCGAACAACTTGGTTCAGAAAAATGGAGATGTCCTTCATGGTGCTATTAGAGAAGTATCACTCGTTATTGCAGGTGCAAATCCTGGAGCAATGATTGATGACATTTCTATGGCTCATGGTGAAGATGGCAGCTCTACAGAGGCAGTTATTTACAATGATGACTACATTGACGGTTTTGACGTTGAGTTTGAGCATTCAGACATTAAGACAGAAGAGCCGGAAGAGAAGCCTGAAGAAGTAATTGAGCATGCCGAAAATAAACAGGAGGAAAAGGAAATGCCTAAGGATGAAGAGTCCGGTAAGGAAAAGACAGTTCAGGATGTTATTGACACAATGAACGAAGAACAAAAGAAGGTAATGATGTACCTTGTTGGCGTTGCTGCTGAAAAGGGCAGCGCAGAAGAAGAAACTGAAGATGAAGGAGAAAAGGAAATGAAGCACAACGTTTTTGATGGTGCAAATGAGTACAACGGTTCTGCAGATCAGGCAGAACTCACACATTCTCAGATCGAGACAATCATCACTGATGGTAAGAAGTTTGGTTCTCTGAGAGATTCTTTCATTGCTCACGCAGATGAGTATGGTATTAAGGATATTGACTGGTTGTTCCCTGAGGCTAAGACCTTCACGGATAAGCCTGAGTTTATTTCTAGAAAGATGGAGTGGGTTAGCACTGTTATGAGCGGTGTTCATAAGTCACCCTTCTCTAGAATTAAGTCTATGTTTGCTGACATCACAGAGGATGAGGCAAGAGCTAAGGGTTACATCAAGGGTAACCTCAAGAAGGAAGAAGTATTCTCTCTGTTGAAGAGAACTACAACTCCTACGACAATCTACAAGAAGCAGAAGCTCGATCGTGATGACATCATCGACATCACAGACTTCGATGTAGTTGCTTGGATTAAGGCAGAGATGAGAGTTATGCTTGATGAGGAAATCGCTCGTGCTATTCTCGTTGGTGACGGCAGACTCGCTTCTGATGATGACAAGATTAATGAAGACAACATCCGTCCTATCTGGAAGGAAGCAGATCTCTTCTGCATCAAGAAGGAAGTTACAATTGGTGAGAATGACGACGCTACAGCTAAGAACTTTATCAGAGCTGTCATCAAGGCTAGAAAGGACTACAGAGGTTCTGGTAACCCTGTTCTCTTCACAACTGAGGATTTCCTCACAGATATGCTCCTCCTTGAGGATTCTATCGGTCACGCTCTCTATGAGACAGAGACACAGCTCGCTACAAAGCTCAGAGTTTCTAAGATTGTTACTGTTCCTGTAATGGAGAACCTCACAAGACAGGTTACAAAGTCTGGTCAGGCTTACACAAATACTCTTATGGGTATTGTTGTTAACCTCAACGACTATAACGTAGGTGCAGATAAGGGTGGCGCTATCAGCATGTTTGACGATTTCGATATCGACTACAACCAGCAGAAGTATCTCATCGAGACACGTGCTTCTGGTGCTCTCACAAAGCCTTTCTCTGCTATCGTTCTTGAGAAGTCCGTTCAGGGCCAGGGCTAATTAATTTTATAGGAGGATACTAAGATGGGAAAGATTTTCCAGCAGGCTAAGGATAAGAATGTCGCTGCTATCCTTATTTATGAGAAGTCAGGCGAAACAAAGGCTTACAAGGATGCTGCTTGCACACAGCAGTTCTATACAAGCGAGCTTAAGGACGCATTCCTTAAGGGTTCTGTAATTGAACTTGCATCTTCTGCAGGTTATGTAATTCCTGTTAAGTATGCAGAGTCTTCTTCTGTAGGCTCTGTTTACTACATTAAGCCCAACAGCACAACAGCTACAAGCGCAGACATCGGCACTCTTGCAGCTCTTGCTGATCCTTCTTAATTCAAAATAGAAGTAAAATTTAGGGAGAATCTCCATGGCTAAGTATTACGATGAAATTGGATTTGCTACAACAGCAGAAGATCCTGTTGGTTCAGGTATATGGAAAGAAACAATAGTTAAGAAGAAGTATCCTGGAGATGTACTTAGTGCAACACGAAGGATAGAAAGTTCAGATACTATAAATCCTGACCTGAATGTATCAAATCGTATAAGCATTCTTGCAAATCAGTATGCTATGGATAACTTCCATTCAATTAGATATGCTAAATACCTAGGAGCAAAATGGAAAGTTAATAGCGTAGAAGTTTTAGCTCCTAGGTTAATTTTAAGCTTAGGAGGTTTGTATAATGGCTAAAACCAGATTAGACTTACAAGCCTATTTGAAGACAATAACAGCCAATGTTTATTTTCAACCTCCTGAAAACAAAAAAATTCAATATCCATGCATCGTTTATTCGAGAACTCGTATAGATGGTGCTTTTGCCAACAACAATGTTTATAAGCTCGATCATGGCTACCAATTGACTTATGTGCATACTGACCCTGATGATCCTGTAATTGACGTTATCGCTCAGATACCAACATGCAGATTTCAGAGAGAGTTTGTATCAGATCAATTGTATCATGACGTGTATATAATCTATTGGAATTAAATTTATAGGAGGAAACTTTAATGGCAATTCTTGAGTGGGACAAGACGTCCGAAAGAATGTTTGAAACTGGTACTAAGAAGGGTGTTTTGTATCTTTATGATGCTACTAAGACTGGTTCCGGCGAGCATGTTTATAGTCCTGGTGTTGCTTGGAACGGTTTGACAGGCGTTACTGAGTCACCTTCTGGTGCAGAGGCTACATCTCTCTATGCAGACGATATTAAGTATCTCAACCTCTATTCTGCAGAGGAGCTTGGCGCTACAATCAATGCTTACACATATCCTGATGAGTTTGCTGTATGTGATGGCTCTGCCGGTGTAGAGATTCTTGCACCTGCATTCTCTTCTACATCCACATATGCAAAGGATGCTATCGTATCTTACAATGGCCGTAACTATCAGGCTAAGGCTGCTATTGAGACAGCTGGTGCTTGGGATGCTGCAGATTGGACACTTCTGCCTTCTGTTACACCTATTATGATTGGTCAGCAGGCTAGAAAGACATTCGGTCTTTGCTACAGAACAGCTCTTGGTAATGATACTGATGGTCAGGATCATGGCTATAAGCTCCACCTGCTCTATGGTTGTAAGGCGTCTCCTTCAGAGAGATCTTACGAGACAATTAATGATAGCCCTTCTGCAATCACATTCTCTTGGACTATCACAACCACACCTGTTAACTGCACAGTTAATGGCGTTACTTACAAGCCTACAGCACTTATTACGATCGATTCTACTAAGTGTACGGCTACAGGTCTTGCTGCTCTTGAGGCTGCTCTTTACGGCACTCAGTCAGCAGACCCTTATCTCCCTCTCCCTGATGAAGTTTATACACTTCTTTCATCTGTTGGACAGGGCTAATCCACAAAACAACGGCGGGTATTCAGTTCGGCTGGCCCGCTTATTTTAAATCTTGAAAGGAAAAATTACTATGTTAAAGAAGACAGTTAAATACGAAGATTTCGACGGAAATACAAGAGAAGAAACACTTTACTTCTTCATTACAAAGACAGAACTTACGGAGATGGAACTTAAGACACCCGGCGGTTTTTCTAAGAAACTTGAGAGAATCTCTAAGGCATCTAATGGTGCAGAGATTATGGATACATTTAAGGAGATTATCCTTACAGCATACGGCGAGAAGTCTGAGGACGGCCGTGCATTCATTAAGAAGAGAAATGGCGTAAAGCTATCTGAAGAGTTTGAGCAGAGCCTTGCATTTGATGCACTCTTCACAGAACTTATTTTAGATCCTGATAAGGCAGCAGCATTCGTTAATGGAATCATGCCTCCGGATCTGTTAGCAGAAGCAAAGAAGCAGGAAGGTCAGGCAAAGACAACTAATCTTCCTTCCGGAAATAACTAATTTTTAGAGAGGTATTAGAATGCTAAAGATAGTTATCCCTGCAAGAGAATTTTTTAATGAAAAAGCGGTAGATGCAGACCATCCTTATGGAACGTTTGTTTATTCTGATCCGCAGGAAGTAACACTTGAGCATTCTTTGATTTCTATTTCAAAATGGGAGTCAAAATGGCATAAACCGTTTCTTGATGAGAAGCATGAGAAGACGGAGGAAGAGTTTATTGACTATGTTAGATGTATGTCATTGACTAATGTTCCTGCAGAAGCATTTGTAAACATTTCTCAGATGAATAAAGTCGAGATAATGCGTTATATACAAGACCCTCAAACAGCAACATGGTTTGCTAAAGAGAATACGCCTCCGCCTAGTAATAAGATTATTACTTCAGAAGTAATCTATTCGTGGATGATACAGAATGAAATACCATTTGATCCTTGTCAGAAGTGGCATTTGAATAGATTACTTACATTAATTAGGGTTTGTAGCCTTGAGAATATGCCTGCTAAAAAGATGTCACCTTTGAGCGTATTAAGCCAAAATGCATCTTTGAATAAGATGAGAAGGGCGGCTTTACACAGCAAAGGATGATAAGGAGAATTCTATTATGAAGCAAGTTGTTACTTTTGGTTATGACAAAAGATTTAATAATAGAATAAAAAGTCGTCTTAATAAGATGAAGGTTGATAAGAAATTTATTAAGTTAAATGAGTTCGGGCAGATGGGGGTAGACGCTTTGCAGGCAGCTACCCCTGTTCGAACAGGTAAAACAGCAAATTCTTGGTATTATGAGATTAATGAGGATAATGGAGTTACTCATCTCATTTGGTATAATACCAATGTAAATAACGGTGTTAATGTTGCTGTAATTGTTGATACAGGGCATGCTGCATTAGATGGTACATGGACTCAAGGATATAATTACATTGAAGCAGCAATAGAACCAGTCATCAATAAAATAAACAAATACTTCAGAGAGGAGGGTTAATGAATGTCATATTCTCGTTCTTCAGTTGATGAACAAGTTGTAAAGATGTCGTTTGACAATTCCAACTTTGATTCAAACGTTAATCAAAGTATTAATACATTAAATAGTTTAGATAATAAGCTTAGTTCATTAAATAAAGACAATTTTAGTGGTCTTACACAGAATTGGGGAAATGTAGCAGATTTCTTCACGGTAAAAGGCCAAGTAATGTTTGGTATTCTTACCCGAATTGGTAGTGAAGTAGTTAATTTAGGTTTAAAGTTTAAGAATTATTTATTTAAAGGTATTAAAGATGGTATTGGAGAATATGAGACAATAATCAACTCCACTCAGACCATCTATCAAAATGTAAAACAGTCAGGTGCCAGTATTGATGACGTTAATAAGGCTCTTGATGAATTAAATGATTATGCTGATAAGACAATCTACAACTTTGGTCAAATGACCAATATGATTGGTAGATTTACATCGGCTGGTGTTGGATTAAGTAAATCTGTTAGCACTATTAAGGGTTTGGCTAATGCTGCCGCATTGGTTGGTGCTACACCTGAAAAAGCAGAGCAGGCTTGGCTTGCTGTTTCTAAAGCAATGTCAAGTGGTACATTTAGTGCTTATACTTGGAAATCGCTCGAATTAAGTAATATTGCTGGCGAACAGTTTAAAAATGTAATTACTGAAGTTGCTAGAGCAAATAATGCTACTGGTAAGAGTGGTAAAAACATTGATCAATTACTTGAAAAGTATGGAGATATTAAGTCTTCATTGCAAGAGGGATGGCTTACTAAAGACATATTTAATGAAGCAATGCAGATTATGTCTGGAGCCATGGACGATGAAGCTCTTAAGGCAAAAGGTTATACTAAAACTCAAATTGAACAATTGAGAGCAATTGCTGATTCTGCAGAAGAAGCTGCTACAAAAGTTAAAACTTTTAGGCAGTTAATGGATACTCTTGGAGAAGCTGTAGGCTCTGGATGGGCACAATCATTCAGAATCCTTGTTGGCGACCTTGAGCAAGCAAAAGATCTTTATACTAGAATTAGTGATGTAATTAGTAATTTTATTGATAATAATGCTAAAATTAGAAATAATCTGTTTAAACAGATTATGGATGATGACGATAAGAAGAGATGGGAAAGCAATTTTACATCTGGAAGAGAAAGTTTTAGAAAAATCATTGAAAACATGATGGCAACAGTTAAAACTTTTTTAAAGGCTGTAAAAACAGGTTTTCTTAACATTTTTCCTATAGAAAGAATTAGAGATGCTGCTAGAAAAGTTCTTGATACAGTTCAGAAGTTTACTAGAGCATTAGTTATAAATAATGAAGAAATAAAAGAATCAACAGATGGAGACAAAGTTCTTGGCTGGGATACAGAACATATTAAAGCAATAAGTGAGGCAGTTAAAGATCTCATTAGATTCTTTAGAGGTCTTGCTTCTGCTGTTGACATTGCATGGATGGCTATTTCTCAGCCGATTAAAGCAATTATAGAACGAATTCCATTTTTTCAAAATTTCTTTGAAAAAACAAATGGCGGAATAGTTGGTTTACTTAAGAATTTAGGTAAATTTGGTGATAAAATAACAGTTGTTAGAAATGCTTTTAAAAATACAAATTTCTTTGGCGAAGTAGTAGGATACCTTATAGACAATATTGATGAACTTGGAAAGAAGTATCCTGTACTTGGAGCTATTTTATGGATATTTAAAACAATAAAAAATGTTTTTACTGGTGTTAAAGATGTTTTTAAGAGTATGAACATCAAGCCATTAGCAACACTATTTGGTGCTATTAAATTTATAGCTGAAGCTGTTTGGAAAATACTCAATTTCATATTTAGTATTTTTAAAAGTATAAAAGATAGTGTAGATTGGTCTTTCTTGGATGGACCAAAGAAAGCTTTAATTTCTTTCTTACAGAAATTAAGTGACTATGGTCAAGGTTTAATTTCGTTTGAGGAATTGACAGGAAAGATTGGAGCAAAACTTAAGGAGATATTCTCAAAATTATTAAGTGTATTTGATAAATCTAATAAAGCATCTGATAAAGTTACTAAATCAGCAGATAAAGTGCAAAAGGCAGCTGGAAAAACTGGTTCTGCATTAAACACTATATGGAATAAAGTTAAAGAATTCTTTGGATCTATTGGAAATTTCTTTAAAAAGGTATTCGAAGGGGCTGATTTTTCTTTTGAAGGTATTGTAAAGAAAGTTGCATTATTAGGTGGTGGAATAGCAGCTGCTATGTTAGCTGTATCTCACTTTTCAAAGACATTAGCAAAAATAAGTGTATTAAAGAATATTAATAATTTATTATTAGCTGGAGTAGGTGTTGTAAAAGCATACGAACGACAAATTCAGTCTAAGATGATTCTTAATATAGCTATATCTATTGGTATATTAGCTGCTGCAATGGTAGGTTTGGCGTTTGTTCCATATGATAAACTTGAAAATGGTTTAGTAGTATTTTCGAGTTTCTTAGCTGTACTTGCAGTAACATTAACCCCTATTATTACAGCTCTTGCTAAATTTAATGAATCAATAGGAATGGCAAGAAAGCAATTATCTCAATATGATGTATTAGATAATCTTGTAACTCAACTCGGAAAAGTTGGTAAAAAACTTGCTAGAGGATTTGAGTTTAGAATGATTGGCAAGATGTTTAAAGATGTTGCCATTTCAATATTAATATTTGTCGGTGCTTTAACAGCATTGGTTTTCTTGTTTAAATATGAAGAAAAGAATCTTATAAAATCAGCAAAACTTGTAGCTGCTATGATAGGTGCAATTACGATTGCTGTTACTCTTTTAATAGCAGTAATGGAAAGAACATCTAAAGTAACAAAGAATACTAAGGCTACAATTGGAACTTTTGCATCTTTCTTTAAGTTAGCTGGAGTTGCCAAGGTAATATTAGCAATATCTGCATCGGTATTAATTCTTGCATTTGCAATGAAAATGATGTCTAAGATTGATCCAGATAGACTCAATACAAGTTTTGGCTATGTAATGGGCATTATTGGATTACTTGGCGCAATAGCAGTTGGTGTAGCATATTTTACATCTAAAGCAAAGGATATTGGAAAACTTAAAAAGATTTCAGTATCAATGCTTGGTGCTATGGCTGGTGTTGCTATTGTTATTTTAGCAATGAAACCGCTTATAGAGTCATTAATTTCTGATAATGACGGCAAAGCATGGACTAGAGCACTTATAATATTTGCTACTGTTATGACTGCTTTTGCCACTATGATCGGTGTCATGATGAAAATGGCAAAGAAAATTGGTGCTGGAGAATCTGGTTTAATAATTTGGACAAATTTAGAAAAATTTAGTTTAATAATGGTTGCTGCTATGACAGCGATTGCTGGCGTGTTGTTTGTAATTAGTAAAATGGGTGATATACCTAAAAATACTATGATTACAATAGGCATTGTTGGCGGAGTATTAGTGGCATTTATATCATTATTAGCATTAATGACCATAGTTATATCGAAGTGCAAGAAAACATTCTCAAGTAATTTTGCTTTGGTTGTTGAAAAGATTTCATTTTCAATAGCAGCTGTTGTCGCAGCAATAGGTATATTAGCTGCTGGCATCGGCGCTTTAATTGCTGCATTGTCTTCGATGAATGTTCCTGACACAGACGTAAAGAAAGTTCAAACAAATCTATTAAATAAGCTTTCAATGATCGCAAATATTATAACTGATGCACTTCCTAAATTAAGAAAAGCATTGTACGAAATTGGCTGGTCAGTTGGCAGCATGTTTATTTCATTTGTTGTTGGATTTGCGGATTCAATAATTTCTTCTAGTGAAACAATGCTTTCAATAGCTGATAAGTTTGTAAATCTTATTATTGACCTATTGGGTAAAGTTGTAGATATATTATATACTAGAAGATACGATATTGCTAGAATAATAAGAAGGGCATTAGATTTAATTTTTGCTGAAATAACTGCTATTTTAAACTCTTTCTTTAAAAAGAAAGATGGAACAGGTGTGTTTACAGAACAAGGAGTTGCTGCATTATTAGGTTTTGGTGGATTAACTATTGCTGGAGTAAAAGGTCTAACTGAATTTTCAAAGAATTTTAATGCACTTGTAACATCTTTTGAAAAGATGGAATCAATACATAAAAGAATAGATAATTTGAAAATTTTTAAAAGAATGAAGTTTGAGATAAATGATGCTGCAGCAAGACTTATTAATTTTATATCAAAATCTAAATTAATTCAAAATATTGGAAATACCGTTTCTAATTCTTTAAATAAAATATTTGGTACAAATATAAAATTTACAAGAATAGCGGCCAAAGATGCAGCAAAACAAGTACTGCAATTGGCAGGAGTCGTAGCTATTGCATTTGGAGCTGTTTCAGCTGCAATTCATGGATTAAGACAACAAGCAGGTAAAGAAGCTGCTTATATTCGTTCGGATGCCCTTACTTATTGGGGAACGTTATTTACAATGTTCACTGATCTTAAGTTAACCGGTCAAGTTTTTATTGAAACATTCACAAAATTGGGAGAGACTATAGTATTTATTGTTCTTACAATTTGGCATGTTATTGAAGGCGTTGTTGTTGCAATATTATCGGCAATCGGTCGTGTTATTGCATTTATAGTTCGTGGTTTTTATGAAATAGGAAAAATATTTAATAAAAATAACAAATTAGTAATGCAAACATTAAATGATTCAACTGACGAAATAGACAAATGGCTTGAAAAAAATGTAGAAACAATTAAAAAACCATGGGAATCGATTGGAGAACATTGGAATTTATTATGGTCTGATAGTGGTTATACCAGTTTTATAGATGGAGCAACTGGGCAAGCATATAAAGATGGTTATGAGCTTGGAGAAGCAGGCGTAAATGGCGCTCATGATGGAGTTGTCGATAATATAGCTAAAGTGAATACTGCCGTTGCAGATTTTGCACAACAAAGTATTGATATAGCAAGAAAAACACTAGACTCGCATTCACCATCAAGAAAATTTGAAGATATTTATAGAGATGTGATGCTTGGTTCCATACAAGGAATTAAAGATAAAGAACAAGATTTCTATAGCTATGTTAAGCATGTTAATGATGTTGCTATCGGTATAGCCAATTCCGACGCTAAAGCATTAGCTACAGCATATTCTGAAATGTTTGCTGCTAATTCTTATATGACCAGAGAAAAGCATGGAGCGATTCTCAATCAGTTATCTGGCGGTTTAGACCAATATGTGGCTTCGGTTCGTGAAGCATATGGAATGGAAGTTGGCGATGAGGCTAGAAAATCTTCCATAACAATTGATAGAAAAGGCCAAGAGTATGAAGTTCAATTAAATCAAGAGCTTTTAAATCTCACATTAAAGAGAGCGCAAGCATTTGAGGGAATTAACGAAGGTCTTGATATAGCAGTATTAAAAACTAATATTATGAATGAGGCAGAAGCTGCCGGAATCAATTACACAGAAGGCCAAGTTAATGAACTTTTAGCTGTATTACAATACGCAACTGGAGCAACGGATCAATATACAAAATTTACATTAGAAAGTTTTGGTTTGTTGAGCGAAGCTACTTCTGCATCTTTCCAAGAAGTATTTGGAATGCAAACAGCTGCTAGTGATTTAGCGTTAACCAATATTGCTAATAACTATCAACAGATGGGAATGCTTGCTGAAGCCCATAAAGAAGAATTAATTGGATTAAAACAAGAAGAAGTACAAGAAAAATTAAAAGCAGAAGCAGTTGCTGCCGGAATGTCTGAACAAGCAGCAGAAGATTCATCAAGAATGATAACTGCTACTTTGTTTGATGGCGTAAATGATAGAACTGATTTAACCAGACAAGAATTTGAAGCGCATATTCAATATTATCAAGATGATTTAGCTAATTATTTACAATACCAAAACAATAAATCAGCAATACTTCAGGAAGCTGCTCAATTGAGAGAAGATTTTGAAGCTGCAATGGAAGGTCACGAAGGAAAGAACCTTAGAAATTTTAATACTGCTGTTCAGGACATGAAAGCTGGAAAAATGACCGTTACTGAGTTGCAAGAAGCATTTCGAAATGCTGGTAAAGGTGCAGCTAAAGAATGGGCTGATTGGAATTCTAAGATACTAGCAGCTGAATCTGCTCAACAAGGTGCGTATAATCTAGCGCTTGGATCTATAACAGATAGAGCAAGAGCCGCTGGAGTTGTTGATGTTGATGCGATGATCGATTCGTATACAAGTCAAGCTCTAAATTATCTTGGAAAAGCAAAGGCAGCACAAAAAGGGTCAATCGTTGATATTTTCAAATCTTTGGCAAGTCAGTTTGGTGTGTCCGCTCCAGATGTTGATCTTAAATGGTGGGATTTTAAAGATGAGCTTAAAGATTCGTCAACTCTTACTGATAGCGATATTAATACCGCAGTCGGAGCAGCATCCGACCTCAAAGATGGTCTTGAATCCCAGAGAGCTGATCTTACTCCTACGTTTGATCTTGATCAACTTGCTTCTGATGCACAAAAAGCAAATGGTATTGTTATGTCTTCATTAATGGCAGCACAAAATGCCTCAATTGGTGACTATATTAATCAAGATTCTGAACTTAATCCATTTATGAAAGATAGATGGCAAAACGTTTATAACTTTACACAAAACAACTATTCGCCGAAGGCTTTGTCTCGTATTGACATTTACAGACAAACTCAGAGGCAACTTTCTATGTCACGAGGTTTCTAAAAATGATGCACTCATTTACAGTTACAAACCACACTGGCAGATCGATGGAATGTGAATTGGCCAATCCTTGGAAAGAGGGATTGGCCGTCACCTCCATTGACGGTTTAGGTCCAGGACAAGCTACTGTAAACGTTGCTGATATTTCATCGATGGATGGTGGTTTGTTTAATTCTGCTAGAAAGAGCAGCAGAAATATTGTATTTAATTTTGTATTTGTGGACCATGATACACTCACAATAGAGGACATAAGACGCAAATGCTATACCTATTTTCCTTTAAAAAAGTTTGTAAAACTTAAATTTACAACAAATAATGGAAAGTCTAATACTGACTATTTTATAGATGGCTATGTAGAAGCGAATGACCCTACAATATTTTCGAGTCAAGAAGGAGCTTCTGTTTCCATTATTTGTCCTCAACCGTATTTCTATAAATCTTTACAACAAGAACAGAGATTCAGTGTTTCGTCAAATCCTGAGTTCTCATTTGCATTCTCTAAGGTTCCTGAAGATAATACAGAGCTTTTAATGGGCGATGTAGTGCCTTACGTTGCTACAAATCTCTATTATGAAGGTGATGCAGAAACAGGAATTGTTATTGAGATAATTTTCAAGTCAAATGTAGAACATACTCCTGAAAATCCTAAAAAGATTCGTATTGACAACTCTTTAACCAACACAACAAGCATCTTTTCGCTTGAGAAAGTTAAGAATATTGCATCTGATCTTATTCAGGATTATACAGGAATTGTAGCAGGCGACAAACTTACTCTTTCTACTATTATTGGAGAGAAAGGACTTACCTATACTCATGATGGTGTCGATTACAATGTGCTTGGAGCCATTGAGCCTACTGGTACATGGGTTAATCTTACAACTGGATTAAACTATCTTGTTATTGATAAGGATGCATCTATAGAAATTACAGCAAGTGTTAAAAACAAAATTTATTATTACGGAGTATAATTCAAAATGGAAGTCATATCTTTCAATACAAATAAACAAAAAGTGGCTATCATTGATTCATATAAGTCTTTTATTTGGAATGATAGATATGAAGATCTTGGTGACTTCGAATTGTACATACCAGCAGATGCTGTTGAATTATTAGCAAACATTCATCAAGATTATTATATACAATGTTCCGAATCAGATAGAACAATGATAGTTGAAAAAGTAAATTATGCTACTGATTTGGAAGACGGAAGCTTTGTAACTATTTCTGGACGTTCTTTGGAGTCAATTTTGCAAAGAAGAATAGTTTGGAATGATGATGGTTCCGTAACTCAGATAAACACGACAAAAATACTTGACCCTAAGTCTAAGAATCAGGACTCAGGACAGCAATTTCCGTTATGGATGGCTATTGAGTATTTGCTTAAGCTTTACATCATTGATCCCGAAGCTTGTGGAAACAAACCACAAAGAAAGATTAATGACTTTGTATTTGTAGCACCAGCTGTTACAGATCCAATTTATGCAATTCAGATGTCGCCTTGTTCTTATCAGGGAGACAATCTATATGATTTGATTAAGTCACTTTGTGATATGTATGAAATAAGTTTCAAACTCACAATGAATCCAGATGACAAAAAGATGTACTTTTCTCTTTACAAAGGAAAGTCCCATCTTGCATCTCAGAGTGAAAATCCTTATGTATGTTTCTCAAGTGACTTCGATAATCTTCTTTCAAGCGATTCGTCAATCGATATGGCAACATATAAGAACATGGCTTATTATAAAGGTCAGGGAACCAAATATGTTGTTAAGGAGTTCTCAGACAAAGAAATTGCATTAGAGACTGGTATTGTTCGTATTAAGGACAATCAGGTTTGGGCTGTATCAACGAAGTTTGGTCAGAATGATTCTGATGAAATCTTACCTAAGGTAGATGACAAGAATATTCTTGACTGGGCCCCAGATGAGTTTAATGTCGATTATGATGACACTACAAGTCCTCCTACGTATCAAACATACAACCAAGGAGATGTAGTATCTAGAACTGATATTGGCGGTGCTTTGGTTACGGAAGACAGATGTTATTTCTTAACCACGGAACCAGAAGCAGCTCCTGGAAGTGCTACAGAACATTATGATGTATTGCTTTGGAGTGAATACTATTACACTGAGCAAAAATATTTCAGATGTAAATATGATAATACATCTGGAGATTGGGACCCTTCTAAGTGGGAACGCGTTGATATTCGTGTAACATGGGGTCCTGCTGCTGACTTCTATTCAGATTATGTTGCAGGCACTGAATCGGCTCCTTCTAGTCATAAGAAAGATGATGTAGTCAAGTACAATGGTGGATATTTTACATGTTTGGAGGACCATAATTCTACTGGATCATTTGATTCATCTAAGTGGATTCCTACAATTACCCATGATGTCCTTCATCAGAATTTTTACGATGAGTCTAAGGGTGAGACATCATCTGATAGGCATGTTCGTTCTCTTTGGGATGAATGCGAGGATTGGGTTTGGGGTACTCAATACAAAGCTGGTGATTTTGTTACATTTAATGATGCCAGCAGAACAGGTAAAGTATCGATATTTAGAAAAGAAGAAAATGACGCCGTATATGATTCCGGAAATGAATACGAGGCAAATGCTGTTGTTTGGTATAACTCAAATGGCGAAAATCGTATGTATGTCCGTAAGAATTATGACGTAGAAAAGACAGGCATTGCACCTACAAATACTAAATATTGGACAAAGTTAACCGACAAATACAAGACGTTTAATGCTCAGCAATGGGAGGAATTGGATGATATTCCAGTTGAGAATTATGACATCTTAGGTGCTGTCCAAGACGATATTGCAGGTGGACTAGACCGTAGAGAGACGTTTGTAGATGCTACATCTGTTCCTTCAACTTATGACTACTTCTATGACAACAAGCAGACAATTTCTGTAGATTGGCTTGTTGATGAAGGGGTAATGAGGTCGACTGTAAAGGATATGGCTCTTGCTGAGCTTACTATACCTGAAAACAGAATGACTAAGCAGTTTGATGCAGAGATTGGTTATAACACGAATTTCAAATACAGGGAAGACTACAACATAGGCGACATTGTAGAAGTACATGACATTTATGGTTACTATGATTCAGTACAAGTTAAGGAATTCATAATTTCGCATGACAATACTGGAATCAAGTGTTATCCTGTATTTGAGTCCGTTGAGGCCAGCACAATTACGACAAGATACCTTGAGGTTAATGACGAACTTAAGGATAATACATTCCTTGTTAAAGTTCCTGAATCAACAAGATTCAATACCACGACGCTCATTGCAACTGCTGTTAAAGATGAGACAACATACTATCTCAAGTCATTTGTCAAGAAGGTTAGCACTGATTCAGATGTTGAAATTGGCGCTAAGGTCAAGAGAGACATTCATATGGTTGCTTGGGTTACGACGGATGACATTTATACAAATTATGAAGACCAGGATAACAAAGATGTACTTAAGCAGCATCCTACAGTTGTTGGTGAACCACTGTTCTACATCGACGTAGATGCTACGACAGGCATGAAGATTCCTGGAGTACTGTTTCCTTCTTGGGCTCCTCCTTACGGAACCGATTTAGGACTCATTACAACTATAAACATTGATGCTGGACAGTATAAAAACATACTGTTAGCTAATATTTAAGGAGAAATTCAAAATGGCAGTAATTAGTGGCTTTTTTAATGCTAGTGAATCAAGCGGTAAGCGAGATAGAGTTTACAGTGCTGACGATTTTGGTGCCATTTTTGATGGCATTATCTCTGATGGTATTTTTAAGAAGTATCCAGATTCTGTATATGATGGAACTTCAAATACTTGGTCACCGTTTAAGGTAAAACCTACGGATGCTTCTGTTCCCGGTCATTTGGAACTGTTTGTTAATCCCGGAAGAGCATGGTTTGACAGAACTTGGACCTTAAATGATGATATTTTAACGATTCAGTTAGATTCTAGGGACGCTCAGCTCAATAGAATTGATGGTATATACATTAAGGTAGACAAGGATGAGAGACAGAACTCTATCTATGTGTCTACTGGTGAAGAAGCCATCAATCCTGTTCTTAATGTGCCAGCTACAGTTCCTGAACATGTAACTTATTATCTTCTTGCTACTGTTTATGTCACTGGTTCAGTTAATACCGAAAGTGCCATAACAGAAGCAGAGATAACAAATAAGATCAACGCAGGCGGAGCTCCTTATGTGGAGTCTCATGTTACTGATCCTGACATTACAGTAGATACCATTCTTAAGAATCTTGAGAATGAATTTGACTCATATCAGAGCAGATATGGCGATGAGTTTACTGCTTGGATGGACAGCATTAAGGATTCAATGGGAAATCTTTCTGCCGATGAGATTATTCAAGTAACGGAAATGATTGCTGAGGTATATAACACGGATTATGTATCTGGTGGTTATCCTTATGTTAGTGATGATTGTGTTTATCTTTCATCTGCTAAAGATGCAATTCCTCCGTTACTTATTAACTTTGGTTTTGTTAGCGGTACAATGTATCCTAACAGTAATGCAAACGAGATTACGGTTTATACATCAGAAATTCAAGGAGGCTAATTATGTCAGTTTCCTATGGTTTTTACAGTGCATTACATACTGGCGGTGTGTATGACCGAATCTATCAAAGTGGACAAATGTCTAAGTTGTTTGATGGTCTTATCTTAGATGGTGTGTATTTGTCATCTAAAGAGAATGATCCAATCAACAAACAATTTATGGTAAGTGCCGATACAGAAGACATGAATGTTAAGGTAGCTCCTGGACGTGCATGGTTTCTTGGCACATTTACCATATCTGACTCAGACACTACATTAGCGATAAATACAGCGCATGAGACCTATGACAGGATTGACGCCGTTATTATTGAGGTTAATACTAAGATGACCGGTTACAATCCCGCAGATCCAGGACCTATTACAGAGCGTTTTAACAGTATTAAAGTTGTTGCTGGAACACCTGCAGCAACCCCTGTTAAGCCTACAATGGTACATGCAGATGGTATTGACCAGTTTCCAATAGCATATGTCACGGTTAGACACGGTTCTACATCTATCAGACCGTATGATCTTCAGTATGTGGTCGGAATTGAGACTCCATACTTCGCATGGTTATGTGAGAAACTCTCAATTGCTGAACTTTATTCAAAATGGAAACCACTTTTAGATACACAGACAATGCCATTTATCAAGTGGTTCGCAGCGATGCAGAGAATGCTTGGTAATGGTGATGAAGATTATGATAATATCGTTGATGAAATAGGTCTGCTTAAGGATGATGACTACGTCGCTGGCTATTATCCTAAGGTAGATGAGCAGTCAACAACATTTAGTGGTACTGGAGATACATATAGCTTTACTATCGTAACAGATAGTGTTGTAATGAGTATTGCTGATATTTTCATCAATGGAGAAATGGCGTATAACTATACGTTTGACAAAGACACTAAGACTATAACTTTTAAATCTGCACCTCCTGCTGGTACAAATAATATTGTTGTTTACTATGTTGTTGATGCAGAAACTTATACAATATATTTTGAGGAGGTACAATAATGCCTGACAATATAGCTGGTTATACAGATAAAACCTATATAAAAGGTCAATATTACAGATATGCTGCCTCTCCAAAGCCTGTTGTATTCAATGGAAACATTGATGACATTGTAGGGACGGACTTGCTTGTTAAGGCAATGCTTGTAACAAGAGGAGCAGCTAACGGAACATTTCCTAGTGATTTTGGAGATACATTCCTTATTCAAACTATTCAGTACGGTACTGATACCTATCTTCAGACTGCCTATTTAGTTCAGTCTGGTTATGATTGTTATGAGTATAGAAGAATCTATTCTAATGGCAATTGGACGGATTGGGTTGGCATCGATAGCCAGATAGCAGATGTCGCAAATTCCATTCAATCAGTTAAAGATACAGCAGATGCTTGTAATGCTTCAATAAATGCTGTAAATAGTGAAATGTCTACTATGAAATCATCTATTAATGGTATTAATAGTTCACTTGGTGGTGTCAATAACCAGATTAGTGCGGTTAGTAATCGTGTTAGTGCTGTTGAGAATAAAACTGCTCGTATGGGTGCTACTTTATTATATGAAGGTAATTTATCATCTGGATCATGGGAAATGCCAAGTGGTTGGAGTAATTATGCCCAATATATGGTTGTTGGCGTTGTAAGAAATGGCGGCGCTAGAGTATCACAAAACCATACTAAAGGCGAAGTTACTGAAACAGATATTAAGTATCAAATCCATGATGAAACAGAGTGGCTTAGATATAGATTAAGACATAATGGAAATAATTTGATAGTAACATTTGATGGAAGAAGCGCTACATATGAAGGTGGCGGTAGAATTTTACAAGTTTGGGGCATTAATTAAGAAAGGAGGTACCACTAGATGGGTGTTTATAACAGTGTAGTAGTGTCTACTGGGCATGACGATCGTATTAATTCATTGATTAATTATTTAAATAATTTAAGTGGTATTTCCGCAGAATCAGCAGAGGAGACGTTTAATGAGGTTGATTTTACTGGGGCTCTCTTTAGTATTGATGGCACTAACATTCAAGGCTATTTTGGGTACAATAGTGATACTACAGTTACTTACACATGGTTAAAGAACGGTGATATTTATCTTTTATCTCAGAGAAAGCGTGGAAGTGGTACTGCTGGTAATTTGACTATTCATTCTTATATTGAGGATGGTTGTTCGCTGATATCTTTGTATGATTCCCATACAGATGCAGACGGACTTGAGTTTGTACTTGTAAGAACAACTAACTCGTCTAACTTGATTGGTTATAAGAGATTTGATTCCGCTACATTTCAGGATATTTCAGGACTTACGTTTGAGAATATTTTGGATACTGCAAGAATTGCTTATAGTTATACGAATATGTTCCCTTATGAGGCACCTCCTGGAACATTGGATTTCTTAGCGCAATCCTATTTTGTTAACAATGGAATTCGTAAGTACACATCTACAGTTCTTAAGGAGTGTTCAACAGTTACAATTCTGTCTACAGTATCTCTGCCTACTCCTCTTAATAATCATTTAGCAATTGGTGCTCATTGTATAGTACCTATAGATGAAGGAGGTAATGAGTAATGAGTAGTGCTTTTAATACATATATTTCATCATATTCTAATGAAAAAACTTTCATGGTGAAACTCATCGAGTATTTAGAAAATCTTAGTAGTGATATAATTTGCACTTCTGATCCGGATGATGAATATCCTAGTGATACTAGTCATACACCTACTTTTAATTTTAAAATAAAAAATAGAAACGCGTTCTCTTTAAGTAGGGGTGCAACATTGGCCAGTAGATCTATTAATTTGGTTTTTAATGCTATAGCAAAAGCAGGAGAGTCTGCGAATTCTCAGTCTATGATTTTTTCTGACAAAAATGGATGGGATGAACCATATGCGGATAATGTTGCAAATAGAGGCCTTCGAGTATCGCATATAGTTAATGATGATTTCATATTATTATCATTTTTGGCTAAGAACGATAGTGTATCACCTTTAAACAATTCAGCTATATTTTTCTTTGAATCAAATAGTAGTATTTTTGCTAGTTCTAGAAAAGGTGTAGGGTCATATTCACAGGCTAATTGTTTTAATATCTCAAGTTTAGAATTTTATGATTTAGATTCCACATATGCTAATGGAACATTCATATCTAGATTTGCACATGCAGCTCCTGCAGGCCAAATTGACTATATTAAGAGTTCAATTTATCAGAATAACTCTCAAAAAGCATTTGAGAACAAGGCAATTTATGACTGTAGTACGGTTTCTGTTGCATCTACGGTTTCTTTGAAGGATGGGGCCTATATTGCAGTAGGTCCTCATCAGTTAGTTAAAGTAAGTTGACAACAATTCAAAATAGGAGGAAAATACCATGTTTAATGGTGATGGGGCTTTGAGCCTACAGGAGTTCTGGACTATTTTGATGGGTTGTTGCTCGGCGCTAATAACTATTTCGGCAGCTGTCGCTATAATTGTTAGCGCCGTTAAAAAACTAAAAGAACCTGAGAATATTCAGAACAGAAAATTGGAAGATATTAGTAAGAAAATTGACGCGATGGATGCTAAATTTGAAGCTCGATTGAAAATACATGAAGAGTATTTCAATAACGACAATCGCCGAATTTCTTCTATTGAAGAAGGAAATAGAGTTACTCAGAAAGCATTGCTAGCCTTAATGTCTCATGCAATCAATGGTAATGACATTGACGAATTGAAGAAGGCTCAAGCAAGCTTAAAAGAGTATTTGATTAATAAAGCCTAAGGAGGTTATTAGGATGGCTAATATAAACGATGCCCTTAAAAGACTTTTCTTAAAACTTGGAGGAGATCCGGACGATCTTAAAGATGATGTATCAGTAGAAGACTATATAGATAATCTTGGAGAAGTTTTATGCGGCGCTGAATTACCTCCTGTGTCGGGTTCTGACAATGGGAAAGTCCTGACTGTTTCGAGCGGTAAATGGGCAGCTGAACAGCCTGCAAGTCCGACTTCTTATGAATTAACTGGATCTTATTATATTAGTGAGCACCCCGAGCTCTCAATAAATATGCCATCTGGTCTTACAAGAATCAGTATGTGTACTAGTGGTAAGGCAATAAAAGATAATACATTTTTAAATATTCAAATCACGTCAACTTCTGGTTTTGGACCTACTAGAGCATATTTACCTTGTACTACATGTACTGATGATGGTTGTATTTTTGAAGGAATTGCTGTGCATAGAGCACTATCAACAGTTACATATAAAAAGGTAACCGTTTATGTTTCATTTAGAACAGAAACTGTTTCGGATGCAATTAAAGTTGAAGACTTCAGTTTTGAGACTACATAATAAAGGAGGTCTAATCTATGGGCCAAAGTAGAACTGAAAATATTCTTGAAAATATTCTTGGTGCCTCAAATCCCCTTGGTGCACCTCAAAGTAGGGAAGAAGCACTTCTTATGCAGCTTCTTGAGAAAATAAGTGTCATAGATAAGGCTATCATATGGCGTGGTGTGACAACTACTGAACTTACCGATGGCTCTTCTACAAATCCTGTAACAATTGACGGAGCTTCCTATACTGCTAAAACAGGTGATATGGTTACATATGAGTCAACGGAGTTTGTATTTAATGGAACTACGTGGCAAGAATACGGCGCCGCAAGTACGATATTTTCTGCTACACTTACTGCTGGAGAAACTACCGTAACTATCACAGATTCTCAGATTTCTGTTGGAGCAACAATTGAAATTTATACTGATATTTATGGTTTAGAACCAACAAATGTTGCAGTAACAGCTGGTCAAATAGTGCTTACATTCGTGGCACAGGGTGTAGATGTAAATATTAAGGTTAAGGTGATGTAATATGGCTTACTATAAATGTGGTAAGATATTTGCAACACAAAATAGTAATACATCTATTGCAACAGCCAGCGGAGCCATAGCGAATTTTAGCACCAGTCTTGCTATGCCAGTTTTGGGATGTATTGCAGAATTTTCTGCTTCACAGGCAAGCGGAACACCGACACCGAGCGCACCTATCCCGATTGTAGGAGTGGATAAGGTGGCTATGTATAACGGTGGTAAAAATTTAATTGATTTATCTACAATGGTTTCCGGCTATGTTACAACTACTGGTGCATTTTCATCGGCACATTCAATGGGCGAAATGAGGAGCGACTTTATACCCGTTAAACCTAATACGAGATATACGTTTGCAATAAAAGCAACTTCTTCAACTTATGATAGTTGGTGCGGTATAGGACTCTATAAAGATAATAATATAAGCTCTTTTATAGTGCGTCGCACTAATTTATTGACGTTTACAACCACGGAGGACACCCGATTTATAGTTGTATCGGCTCGAAATATTGCGGACGCAAGTAAAATACAATTAGAGCAAGGCTCGGAGGCTACCGACTACGAACCCTATAATGGCACAACCGCTCTAATCAATCTTGGCGGTACATATTACGGCGGTTCGGTTGATGCGGTTACGGGAAAGATAACGCTGACGCAAGGCTATGACGAATTTGACGGTTCAAGCGATGAGAATTGGGTGTTAAATTCAAAGAATGAGGCTAATAATTGGTCGAGGTTTGCAATAAATGTTACTAATATTGCTATTTGTGAAAACACAGATTTACAAAACCGTTGTTATTCAAATATTTTTGAAAAAACAAACGCAAATACAATTATACAGACGGTTAATGTAAATAAAATTGCCGTTATAAGCAATCAAAGGCTTTTAATTAGTTTGCCTTATACAACGGCTCAAAGCGTTGCGGAGCTTAGAACGTGGCTTGCAAATAATCATACACAAGTCGTTTACGAGCTTGCAACCCCGCTTGTCGTATACGCAAGCAACACGGCGGAATTGCTGACAAAAGCAGGACTTAATAATATTTTCTGCGATACTGGAGATATTGAAGTAAAATATAGGAGGATAAACAATGATCTTTAAGAATTCAAAAGTATATGATATTTTAAAATGGATCTGTTTGACAGTTGTTCCTGCACTTAATATTCTTATTGCAGGTCTTTGTGCACTTTATGGATGGACATGGGGTCATTTTGTAATTGGTACAATCGATCTCATCGCTGCATTTGTAGGTACTATTCTTGGTTTTGGTGCTATCAAGTACCAGAAAGCGTTGAAAGGAGAAAATTAATATGGCAACATGGTCTCCTTTGACAGATAAAGTTAGAGAATCGGGTGATAATTCAGGTAATCGTACCTACAAAGTCACACGAATCACTCCACACTGTTGGGTTGGTCAGGTTTCAATCGAAAATGGCTTAGATTACTTCGCTACAACTTCCAGACAGGTTTCCTCTAACTATATAATTGGTTCAGATGGACGTGTTGGAGGTTGTGTAAGAGAAGAATGGAGAGCTTGGACCTCTTCATCGAGAGATAATGACAACCGCGCCATTACAATTGAGTGTGCTTCTGACGCTAAGTCTCCTTACGCCTTCAATTCAGCTGTTTATAACAAGCTCATTAAGCTTTGTGCTGATATTTGCAAGAGATATGGCAAGAAGAAGCTCCTCTGGATTAGTGATAAGACTAAGGCTCTTAACTACAGCCCTAAGGACGATGAAATGCTTCTTACAGTTCATAGATGGTTTTCAGATACAGATTGTCCTGGTTCATGGCTCATGGGTAAGATGGGAGACCTCGCTACACGAGTTACTGCTATGATTTCCGGTGATATTCCTAAGGATACCTATACAGTAAAGACTAATGGTGATGCTCTCAGAATTCGTAAGGAACCTACAACTAAGTCAACTCAGGTAGGATACATCGATAATGGCACTACCTTCACTTCTAAGGAAGTAGTTGAAGGTGAAGACATTGGTGGAGTGAATACTTGGGTTAAGTATGGTGCTGGTTATGCTAGTGGTAAGTATCTTACACCAACTCCTATTTATGTACCTGAGCCTGAAAAGTATAAGATCGAACTTACAGAACTTAAACTTGGTTCTGAAGGCGGAGAAGTATATACGCTTCAAATCCTTCTTAATGAGCTCGGATGCAAGGGTAAGGACGGAAATCGTCTTAAATACGACCGTATATTCGGTGAAAACACAGAGTATGCTTTGAAACAGTATCAGACAACAAGAAACCTCAAAGTTACAGGTATCTGTGATGAGGCCACTTGGAATAGAATATTAAAGTGATGGAGGAAACTACACATGGCTGGTAGACCTAGAAAGAATAATTTTATTAAGGACATCGAAGAAGAGAAGAATGCAGTAGAGGAAGTATTCGAGACAAAGGAAATTGAGTCTAAGCCTGAGCCTGTTGAGGTTAAGGAAGTTAAGAACGAGGAGCCTAAGTCTAGAGTACGTACAGCTACTGTTAAGGCAGATCCGTGGCTTAATGTTCGTAGCAGACCGTCCTTCGATTCAGACTGCATCGATAAGCTTTATTCTGGTGATGAAGTAACGATTTACGAAGAGAAGAATGGCTTCGGTAAGATTGCTATTCTTGATGACAGATGGGTAAGTCTTAAGTTCATATTCTAAGGAGTCACAATTATGGATGAATCAATTCTTGGAGATATTTCCAAATTGTTAGGCATCCAGGTTGATGAGAATTATTTTGATCCTGATATTCTGATTCACATCAATTCAGCGTTAAATCAGCTTTGTCAGTTGGGTGTAGGTCCTGATAGTCCTTATAAGATTACAGGTACAACAGAGACATGGAGTGATTTCATGCCTAATGTTGCAGATTATGAGAACGTCAAGACCTACATCTATTTGTATGTACGCTTGATATTCGATCCGCCGACGAGTGGCTTCGTTACAGAGGCCATAAAAGCTCGTATGGCGGAACTCGAATGGCGTATGAATGTACAAGCAGACAACGAGAAAGATGATATTTTCCATCCTGGAATGGTTTACAATGTTGGAGATAAGGTCATAAGGAGCGGAGTGCACTATGTACGTGTAGCTCCTCAATATGAGCCTGAGAAATGGACTGCCCGTAATTGGAAAGTCTTTGCTTATGACGATGATACTGTTGCCGACTATGATATTTCTAAAGATTACGTGGTTGGTGATAAGTGTAAGTATGAAAACAAATATTATGTATGTGTCGTTAACTCCGCCGCCGGAGTATTCGATGCTGATAAATGGGTAGAATACATCCCATGAAAATTCTTTATCTTTGCAATTGTAAGTGTTCTTGCAATGTCAGTATAGGCTGTATAGCGAACGGCGGTCCTTGCAGCCATACTACTGACGTAAAATACGCAAAAAACTATACAGAAACGCCCATAATAACTTCAGAAAAGAACTTCATAAATCTTTCTAATGGGTTTAATGAGGCGTGCTATTTAGAGGAGGAACAAAATGGCTGATACTGATGTAAGATCGTTAAGTCAGTTGCCCCTGTATAACAATAAACTTGACGAGAAATCGCTTTTACCTATGACAGTTAATCCTAGTGGTAGCAATGTTACAAGAAAGGTGTATTTCCCTGCATTAAAGATACTTATCGATGGTTATGACCTTGTAGGTACGTTAACAGCAGGCTCTACATCCATTACACTCTCTAGCACTGGAACTACATATAATGAACAAAACGCATATTCAGTAGGTGATCGTGTTACTCATACCGATAATGATGAGATCACGAGGAACTACATATGCTTTAAAGCCTGCTCTGCTGCAAACTGGGAGACAAATGGATTATATTTTGTTGAGTATTCTTTGTTAACTAATGATTCGAATGTCAGGATTTTCACCAGTGTATTTGGTTTATCTCCGACAGACTCATCAATAGCTAACAACGCAATTACTCTGACATTCCCTTCACAGAGCTCTGATATTGGTGTGAAAGTGAGGGTCTACTAATGGCATGGTATGAATGCATTGGCGGAAGTGGTGGAGGATCTTCGCATAACTATTCTACTGACGAGCAGATTGTCGGTACTTGGATTGACGGAAAGACATTGTATGAAAAAACTAAATATTTAAGTAATTATGCAATTACTGCCAATACTTCTCAGAACATACCATTAAGTATTGGTAATATTGAAAAAGTTGTATCATGTAATGGGTCTATGTCTAATTCGACTAAAACAACTTGGAGGGCATTACCGTTTTATGATGTTGGTGCTCCAACTGATTCCACTTTTATATGGATTGATACTTCAAAAGATAATCTCATATTGAGGTCAAATTCAAATTGGACTTCTTCAGATATTTTGATTACTGTTCGTTATACCAAATCTTCATTATAATGGGCACGTTTAACTGGTTTATGGTTCAAGGAATTAAATTCACATGACATACTCAGAATTAATACAATATCCTGATTTCATGTCTCGATTTAGAGCATTAAAATTAGGAGGTGGAATTGGTGAAGAAACGTTTGGCTTTGAACGCTATCTTAATCAGGAATTTTACCATTCAGATGCTTGGAAATCATTCAGGCGTCAAATAATCATAAGAGATAACGGCAATGACTTAGGGGTTGATGGTTTCCAGATAGGGGGACGAATCATTATTCACCATATAAGACCCATAACCATTGCTGATATTAGAGATGGCTCCCCAATAGTTCTCGATCCGGAAAATGCAATATGCACATCTCACACCACACACGAAGCTATACATTTCGGGTCTGAGAAACTATTGGAGAGTTATTTTCCAACTGCACGTATGCCAGGGGACACGAAACTCTGGTGATATTTAGCCGGTTTTCTAGGCATCCTGTTACTAATACGAATCTCCTATCTGTTAACCTCCTCTGGGAAGTCGAATAAGCCATAAATACAATCACCTCTACAGGATGCCTATCTACCTTTCAGCTACTCGTCTCTAACCAAATATTCAGAGTGTTTAACACTTCTTAAAAGCCCGTCTGGAGGCGTAGGGACGAGTAGTTAGGGAAGGTCGCAAAAAATTTTTATTTAATAATGGAAAGGAAATGGCTATTTAACCAATAGCAAGATGAAGCCCCCTTCGAAAAGGGGTTGAACCTAAGCAATGGAGGTCTTTGAAATATTAAGATCAGACGCAAGAGGCATGGTTCGCCTATGCGCAGGATGGACGTAACTCGGTTCGCCAATACCGAGCACTACTTAGGCAACGAAAACCTTTCTTAGCAACTTTATTAGGTCGCTATATTTTTTTTCGCAAAAATTACTATTCTTATAATGAAACTAATATTAAAGAAAGTTGAGGTATAAAGACATGAAAAAGGTATTAGTTATGATTATAGCAAGCATTATGGCTATTATGGCAACAGCTTGTGGTGAGGAAACAAAAGAAACTAAGAAGGTTTCTGGTGTTGAAGAAATCCAGATCAATGAGATTCAAGTAGAAGAAATTCAGGTAGAAGAGATTCAAATAGAATCGATTATTACTGAGAAGATCTATATTGATGACGAATATGAGAAGGAGGCAGGTTATAACACCAGAGTTAACACTTGGGAAAATTCCACCACATATTGGGATTAAACATAATAGCAGGTTAAACGCCTGCTATTTTCTTTTCGCATATATTTTCTTTCTTATAATAAGGAGGTGATGACATATGAAAAATTTCTTTAGAGACAATTGGTGGATATTTGCCGGAATACTATTACTAACAATGTATGTTGGTGTTTTGTATTACGGAATATACATTATGTGAAAGGAAGGTGATATTTATGCTAGATAAACTTCATTTTAAGGACGTGAAACATATAGTAATGGATAAAGCGGATTTTACTGTTATTATGAATAGAAAAACAAAAGAAGGTTGGAACGTAATCATGGTTCCTCGTAAATATTCAATAAGTGATTGGTCATATCATACATATGATAATGATGACGATGCTTACGAGTTTTATAGGGCCAGAATGGAATCGTTCGGATTTAGACCGTTCTATGTTTTAACAGAATAGGCTATCCAGGTATAGGGTCTTCACGCCCTATATTCTTTTCCTCGCAAAAATTTTATACCATATAATAGGTAAGTAATAAATTTAGAAAGCGAGGATTTTAAAAATGAAGTTTGAAATTTTTAATACTGTAGGTTATGAAGAAAGTAAGGAAGAGTTAATGGAACTTAGAAATCTGAGAGACCGAGTTGAAGAGAATGGAGGTTCTACTACAACTTTGGATTTGAGGATTGATGAGATTTGTGAGGCTCTGTCTAAATACAGACAGAACCATGTTGAAGAATTTTAAACTGGACGAAAGTCTGGTTTTTAGATATTAACTTACCAGGCATTAGGTCAACAATTAGTTGGCCTATATGTCTTTCGCAAATATTTTACTTCCTATAATAGCGGATTATAGGAATTTTAAGGCATTATTTTAGGTAATTTAGCCGTGGTTTTCCAAGTGAATTCCGCGGCTAATGGGTTAACTAAAGCAAATTATAGAGGAGGCATAAAATAGTTAGCCTATTAGTTTTTATAAAGGAGAACAGTATGGACGGAATAAACATTAGAGATTTAAGAAAAGATCCGTGGAAAGATTATGAAGGTATCCCATGCGGTAAGTGCGAAAATTTTGTAATGGATGATATTCTACATAATATGGGACATTGTAAAATTAATCGCATGGATTGTTTTGCTGAAGAGATGTGTGAGAAATGCACATTTGCAAAAAGGAGGTGATATTTATGATAGGAGCATTTTTAATAGGTTTAGTTTGTGGAATAATCGTAGGAGTATTCATCGCAGCAATTGCAGCTGTTACTGGAGAAAAGGAGGATTAATATGATTGAAGAACATAAAAGAAAAGAAACAAGAGAAGTAGAAGTAGTTAACGGTTTAAAAATAACTTGTAGCGAATGTGGAAAAATAATTGCCGATTTAGTAGATGATGACAGTATTTCTGAAAACGGACCACGTGAAATATACCCTTATTATAAGCTTATGACCGGTCATAAGGATTGGGGTAATGATAGTGTAGATAGTATTAATTATAAAGAATTATGTTCTGATGTTTGCGTTGCGAAATCATTGGCAATATTTCTTAAAGAAAATAAAGGAAGCAATACAGCTTATTATGAATTAAATAAATGCTGTTGCCGTAAATTCAGAGACTGGAAAACAGGAAGATGGACAATTTTGGAGGATTAATATGGGACTTGTTAAAAGAAAACCAATGACCGATGAACAAGCTTTAGAAGTTTTAAAAAGTTTAGAAATAGCATATAGTAGAGGATCATCAAAGACTGTTTTTAGTAGTATAGTGTTAGAAGCTTTTAGTCACGCATATAAAGCATTAGAAGAAAAAATAGAAAATAAACCACCACATAACACTCGCAAATAAAACTTACATTATAATGGTCGGAGAAACTATATTAAACCCGGCCAAGAAGGAGGTACGTTTATGGCATTTGAGGTTTTTAGAGCAAAAAGAAACGCTAGAAAAGCAAGAAAGGAGGCAATAAATTATCTGGACGAATTCATTCGTGATAAAACTATAAGTTTAACAAATATACACGATATTGAGACGAGAAGACAAACAGAAGAAGAAATAGCGCATTTAGTGTCTATGAGAGAAGTAATGAGAAGTAAAAATGAACTTCCTAAGTTGGCATGTGTTGTTATTGAAGGAATTATGGAGTTTGGATCGGCAGTCGGTATATACTTGTTAAGAGAAAAGGCGATGAATATGGGTGCAGATAAATTGACTACGGATGCAATTGGGCGTGTAGCTAAGTATTAAAATCTTGAAAGGGCTATGGAAACATAGCCTTTTTCTTTTTGCCTCGCATATTTTTTTATTCTTATAATGGTAGTTAGGACTTAAGAATAAAGAAGGAGGTAAACGATATGTTTAGTATTTTGATGGGAGCATCATTAATAATACTTGGTGTCGCTTACATTTATAAGGGCATTAAGAACTGATACCAAAAGCATATAAGCTACATTCGTGGCTTATATGTCTTTCGCAAATAAATTCTTTCATATAATGGTTGAAAAGAGGTACAACTAATATGGAAGGAGATGATAATTATGGTGAGAATAATAAGACTTGTAGTTATTGATTTTGTGTTGTTACATATACTGAGTTTGGTAACGGCACCGATTATTACAATTGTAATACTTGGTGCAGGAGCCATCTTTACGTATCAACAAATTACCGAGATCAAAGAGGCAAAGGCTAAGAAAGCCAAAAAATCAGACGACTAACGGTTTTTGCACCTCCTTTATACCAGGCATTAGGTCAACAATAGTTGGCCTATATGTCTTTCGCAAAATAATTATATCATATAATGGTGACTAATGGTGGTCACTAGGTATAAGATATAAGGAGGATTTAAAAATGACAGACATTATGATTACAGTAGCATTTATTGTATTGACATTAACTTTTGTTGTCAGAACAGTGTTCTACATCATAAATGTTATTACTGACACAAAGACTAAGAGAAGGTCTTTCCGGTTAGCTAATAAACTGGTTAAGATGTATGAACCAATGTTTGAAAAACTTAAGGATTATATGGATAAAATAGATGACATGTAACATGATATCAGGAGACATTAGTCTCCTATATCTTTTTGCGTATATTTTAAAAGGAGATAAAATTATGGGCAAAATGAAAGAACTTGCAATACGTATTGATGAAATAATGGAAAAAATAGAAGAATCTTTAGATGGACTTGACGAGTTAAGCAAAGTTTATATTTATGATAGCTTAAGCACAAGGTGTATACTTAGAGTAGAGCAAGTAGCAAATGGACCGAAAAAGGATAACAAAGATGACAAGCGATCAATTAATTGACTTTTTGAATGAAAATAATATTAATTATGAAATAGAAACATTAACTTCTAAGAATGATGATATTTTAATGTTTGTATACATTCATGGTAAAGAAATAGATATTATATCATTTACCGGCAAAAAGCAGAAATACGCACCTTATCTTAGGGTATCACATTTTGATGAGAAACCAGGTTGGGCGTATGTACGAGATAATGGAGATGTTTATTGGGCAACCGATACATTGATATTTGAAAAGTGTAAGGAGTTAGGAAACACAGTCCTATAGCCAAGCGGTCAAGGCAACGGTCTTTGACGCCTTCGCAAATAATTTGCATCGTATAATAGGTACGGTCGGCACCTTTTGCTGACCACGTGTCACTGACGATATCAGTGAGCCACGGGATGAGGCTAGATTCCCACTAATAGGTTGATATTTATCAGCCTATTAGTTTTTCATAGCTCCATCGCCAAGCGGTAAGGCAACGGTCTTTGACGCCGTTATGCGTTGGTTCGAATCCAACTGGGGCTGCCACGGGTTAGTGTGGACCTGAAATCCGGTTCGACTCCGGATGTGGAGTGACCCAGCGCACAACAACTCCAGGAGGCACTCGTCCTAAAGAAGTGTGACTTACTGCTGTCAATAAGCAAGCAGCGTAGCCATAAGCGTTATATTGGTGACTTGTAGGCTCAATAAGAACCTTCATTTAACTTGGCTACCGTTGAGTTCCTACAGAATGTTAAGAGTTGTATGGACGGTAAACGGTAGCTTATACTACAATTAAACCACTCGACCTTATGACTCGGTTCTCCTTTGTTATTCTTTCCGTATCTGTGTCATAAGAGTTGTAGGGACGAGTGGTTTAATGGTAGTATAAGGCCAATTTAAGTCATTATGAAAGGAGACATTTTATGACAGAATTAAAGAAGATTAAAAGGAGGACTAACTATGTTAATCGGTGATATTATGACTAAGATCTGTACGGAAGAGAAGGACCCTGAGAAGATTATGGCATTAGGCGCTTTGTCAGAGTATTTGACGGAATGTATTGATTCAAAGACTAAGATTGATGGTCGTAAGCTTTTTGATATGGCCGATAATCTGATTAAAAAATGGCCGGAATTCGTAGTTACAATGTTGGCATGCGGAGTCCTTGGCGCTTATGGTAATAAGGCTGAAAATATTGATATTTCCGAGCCTGATAGCATATTGAACATAGATATTAATGATGTAATGAATTTGGAATGAGGTGATATTTATGGATTTTCTAGAAAGTATGACTATTGAACAATTAGTATCATTAAATCAGGATATTCAAAAAGTTCTTAAGGAGAAGCGAAAAGCAAGAAAACTTTCTGAAGAAAAGATTGGTGATAAAATTAAAATTGTAACAGAATATGATAATGATGAAAAACCAATAGCACGTTTTCTAAAAATAAGACAAAGATATGTCCCAGACACATTCATTACTATTCTTGATAACGATCCTGAAAAATTCCTTAAAGAGATGATGGATTTTAGTAATGATGTTTGTAAAGCAACGAGACGTGTCGGATCTCTTAGTTGGGAATGGAATAAAAAGGAGGAGAACTAATATTTATGGCAAATTACTCAGATTTAAAACTGGACTTACTTGATGAATTATGTGACAAACTTGATGATTCAGGTATTGAAGGAAATGTTATAGAAAGAGATTCGCATGGAAGGCCATATGTTAATATATGGTATGGAAGTTTTAACGATCATTGTTGGCGATTGCCAGAAATGTTTACTGTGCTTGTAACCGACTATAGCTTCTCTCATAACCCTTCTGGTTGTTATGAAATCAAACCACCAGAAAAATACCAGGATTATTTTAAAGACACATTTATAGCTTGCAGAAGTAGAACTGCAGGATTTTATGTTATGGGATCTGATCAAATAGTTCGTACTATAAAATTTTTGTTTAATAGAGAAAACTTGTTTAATAGAGAAAAAATGAAAAAGGAGAATAAAATGGAAAAAAAGCAGATGTATAAAGTAGTATCATATGATATAGAAAACAAAATAAGCACTATGACATCATATAATGGACAAATTGATATTCGTGTAACTGCTGATCGTGTATTGACAGATGCTGATGCTCTTATAATTAAGCAAAAGATTGAAGAAGTAAATAGAATAGATCCTTATTCAGCATTCATGCTGGCCGCTAGAGGAAATGGAAAAATAATGGCAACTAAAATGCTTTTAAATTCTTTATACGGGTCCATTGCTACTGGAAATTGGATGGGTATTGAGGACGTCATCTTCAATGATCCTGCAACAATCATTATCTGGGCAGATGGTACAAAGACAGTTGTAAAGGCTGAGAATGAGAAGTTTGATCCGGAAAAGGGTCTTGCAATGGCTATTTCTAAGAAGGTACTTGGTAATAAGCATAATTATTATGAAGTATTTAAGAAGTACGTTGGAAGGTATCAGAAGAAGCAGGCTAAGAAGGCTAAGAAGTAATGAGGTGATATTTATGAAAGATTTAGTCATTTATTGTATAGGAAATGAAAAAATAATTCGTATATCAGAAGGCGACGGATGCAACTTAAGCCAAGAAGACATTAATAATGGTTATGTCGATTATCTCTATTATGATGTTTTTGATCCTCAAGATATTCAGGATGTAGAAGATGGCGGTATGATTCTTCTTGAAAAGCCTATTAAAGAAGAATTCGACTGTGCCGGAGATGTTTCAAGGCGTGTCCAAGAATTTGCATTTTTAGAGTATCAAGGAACATATTTCTTGTCTGGGATTGATGAATGGCAGGAATATGTTCGTAAAAAGGAGAACTAACTATGCTAAAAACAATAATTATAATATTTCTTGCCATTGCACTTGTCGGTGTAATATTATGCTGGATATTTGACCGAATCAGAACGGCGAAAGATTTAGCTGAGATTGATGAGATCGTTAACCATATAAATGAGGATCTCGAGGAAGCACAAAAGCAGTCGTATGATATTCTCAAACAATGGTCTGAATCTATGGATAAACACGAGAAAGCTTATGATGAACTGGATAAACGTTATAAGCTTTTAGAGATTGAGCTTGAAAAGAAAAATGTAGAGATTGAGAAGCTTAAGATAATTAGTAAGGAGGAACCAACCAATGGCGACGAAATTGTATCCGTACAAGGCTGAATGTGATAAAGCCGGGGTGATAATTCATCTGAAGGCTAGAGATGATAAGGATGCCGCTAATAAGTTAGTTGGTACTGTCGGTTATTGGCAAGCTCAAAAGAAGTTTAAAACAAAGTTGAAAGATTGGCAGATAGAGAAAGAGGAGAAAAATGACTAGAAAAGAAATCCTGTTATGGCTAAATACTCTAGCCAACATGGAAGAAGATCCTAAATGCAGAGAGGCTTTAGAAACCGCCAGTTGGATTGTTTATGGTTGTCCGGAAGATGTTGTAGAATCATATTCGGCAATTGTGGCTAAGAAGAAAAAGAAGAAAGGCGGTGCGAAATGAGTAATGAAGAAGCAATAAAATGGTTAAAAGCAATAAAGGATAAGTATATTCACGGCGGCGATGAAGCATTTGACGAATGTCGAAAAGAAGCTTTGGATATGGCTATCAAGGCGCTTAAAGATAGATCGCAAGGGAAATGGAAAATATTGGTCTTTAAAACATTAAATGAAAAAGATGGCGATATTATAGCTTATGAGTGTTCTTGTTGTGGAGCAGTAGTAGATAAAAAATATCAGCATTGTCCTAATCCTAAGTGCTTGGCACAAATGAAAGGTGGTGCAAAGATGAAGAAAGGAGAAAATAAATGAGTTTTTATGAAGTAGTAGGTACATTAGTAGTTACGGTGATATTAGTGGCTGTGCCCGGAATATGTGTATTTGCTCACATTTATGAATGGCCAACAGCTATGTATTGGGCTATTGCTACTCTTTGTGAGGTTGCATATCTCTGGTGGACCCTTGTCGATCATGCGAGAAAGCAAAAGAAAGCCAAGAATGAAAAAGAGAATAAGGGGTGATATTTGTGGAAAAAGACTGTAGTACATGTCGTCATAGGTCTAAAACAATTGTTGATAAGCCATGCGATTCATGTGTTGTTGGTGACAGAATAATCCTTGGTGATGCAGCATTCAGCAAATGGGAACCAGCGCATACTTGTTCTAACTGTAAGCATTGCGATAAGAAGATCACAGAGGAGCCGTGTCTTGACTGTGACATTCGTGTGAGGAACGACAAATGGGAGGCTAAAGATGAATAGCACTAATCCATATGATGCATTACCAGAAAGAATGCATCATTGTCCTAATTGCGGCGGAACACTACAGGACGATGGTAAATGTCGATTCTGTGGAAGTGTTGTATATGATTTTGTAGGTATAGACATGGACAATCGCACGCCTATATTTATAAGAATGAGACACGATGGTAGAATTGTTCATTTTAAAGCCGTTATTAACTCGATGAATTTGAATCTTTTTAGTGGTGAGGTTGATTTTATGATAGTTAGTCCTATTTTGGTTGAGGATACTGAATAACGGGAGGCAAGAGAATGATATGCATAAATTGTGGGCGGCTATTGAACGATAAGATTTGTGACTATTGCGGAACCGATTATAGAACCGACAAAGAAAAGAAAAAGGTTGAATGCGATCATATTTATAATGCTGTACTTTATGAAGACGACTTTAGAAATTGTTGCGCTTATCTTGTATTTAAGTGTGATCGCTGTGGTGAAGAAACTAAAATGAGAATTACCGAAAGACTTAGGCGCATTCTGAAAGGAGGATATTTATGATCGGAGGTGAAGAATGATATGGCTAGGTATTTAGACGAATCATTTTTAGACGGAATATTTGATGTTCCACAGTATAAAGTAAGTACGGAAGATTGCTATGGCTGGCTCAGTCAACCGTGGCTTACTTATGATAATTATATTAAACCAAATTGTATAGTAAAAATAGAAAAGGAGACAAACAAAATGGAAGCAAAGAAGTGTGACAGATGTGGTAAGCTTTATGAAACAGAGAGCGCAAATGATATGATCAATGTGCTTTTTAAGCAGGAAAATATTAGTGATTCGGATAGGGAAAGATATTCTGAATTTCATAATAACGAAATGAGAAAGCATGACATAAGTATTAAGAGAGGTCATTGCTCAGGCCAAGTAGATCTCTGCCCTGAATGCCGTGAATCATTTAAGAAATGGTTTGAAGAGTCATGACCGAGAAACAACTAATAAAAACCGTTGATCGTCTGTTATGGTTTGCCGTTGCATGTACTGTCATCCCGTTGATATTTTTCGTGGCATCTCCACATGAAAGTGTTGTGCCAAGAGGGCCTTTCTTCAGTTCCAAAGACTTCCATACACCAGTTCCTCAAGATGAATGGTGGACTAGAATGGAGAAGATGGAAGCCCCTAAACCAAAAATGTGGGAACCTAATGAAATAATCAATATGATAGACAGTATGGAGATACACTATCAAACTATGGAATTCGAGTATGTTGGTAGACACTTCATTACGGCATATTGTCCGGAAGAATGCGGGTGGTCCTTGAGTACTTCCTCTGGGGCCACTTGTCATTGGTCTAGTGACTGGACAGTTCCAACAACTTGTGCGATTGACTTAGGCTATCATAAGTATGGTGAAATAATCTTGATAGGTAATCCTAAAGATCCGAACAATCGTAAAATTTATATTACAGAAGACACAGGTCCCGGTGTAAAAGGATTATGGGTTGACTGTTTTGTAGAGACAATGGATGAAGTTAGAAGATGGAACACCAGATATGATAGTGTATATAAGGTGATATATGTTGATAATACAATAACAGTGGCAGAGATTAAGCATTTACAGGAGGGTAATAAATATGCCAATAGATAATAATGATAATGAGAAACCTAAAAAGAATGGACTTTGGTTTCGTAATGAAAAAACTGGTGAATGGTCTCCTATGATGCAGGTAGAGTCCATAGAGTGTACTATTAATTTGACCGATGAAGATGCGGCAAAACTTGCAGAAATAATAGAACCATTAGGAGAACTTGAGATTGTTCCTAGGGAGAAATGATATGGCTAAAGTAATAATTCAGATTCCTTATATATTAAAACCAGGTCCTAGACAAGCAAAAGCAGATAAATTACGCAAACAATGGGAAGAAAATGATGTTATTGTTTTAGATGCTTCTGTCAATTGTAAAATTGTTAAAGAAGATGATGAGTTAATTATTAAAAGTAATGATTGGATTCCATTAACACATGAAGCTGTTGACAATGATTTGAAAGACCATTGGTTTTATTTGGTAGCCGATAAAAGATTTGGCACACCAATGAAGGCTTTGTTTCATTTAGATCCTTTGGCTCATTTTGAGATAGTTTCTACATCTAAATTTAACAATAATGATATTGTTTATGTGTATGATCTTGCTGGCGATTGGAGTCCACAAAGAGACGCGTGTCCTATAACTCATTATATGGAATTGCCTAGTTTGCCTTGGGAGGATAAATCAAATGACACTTGAAGATTTTGCCCATAGATGTTTAATGATCAAAGCCGGTAATGCTACACTTGATATTCCGTGTTGTGCGAATTGTAAGTATTATGAGGAAGCACTTACTGCCAATGTAATGGCACATCAATTAAATATGATGTTTGGTTTATTACCAGCAAAAGTTGTCGATACAATAGAAGATGAAAATGGTGTCGAATTTTTTTGTGAAACAACTAATGAATTTATATCTAAAAAAGAAGCAGAACAGATTCATTCAGATAATGTTTCAGAATCAGTTCAATACACTTATGAGTGTCAGCACCCTGAAATGAGTTCACAGGATTATGCGGTTTTGACAATGAAACCCGAAGATTTTTGTAGTAGATGGGAGAGCAGAAATGAAGAATAAACCTGGTTATCTTGTCGTCGAGAAGCACTATCTTAATGGTGAAGACTTTACTGATATTTTAGGAGTGTTTGAGACCATTGAGGAAGCAGAGAAATGCTGTAGGGATCGTATAAATGCCAATCAAATAAATGAAGAAGATCTAACTGATGGTCGATTTGTTTGGTTCGGCAATAAAAACTTCACACTTGAAGAGTTAATTGGTGGTTTTTATTGCAGCTATCTTGGTATTGGTAAAGATGATGTAATTGTAGAGGATTACAGTTTAAAAATTGAAGAAATGGATAACTGTATTGAGATTGTTAAGGAGGACAACTAATGTCAGACGAAAAGAACGAAACGCAGAAGGCTGAAGAGGATCAGAGAAAAGAATGGAATATTCAAGAAATTCTTGGAGGCATGAATCAAAATGAGCATATGGTTCTTTCATACTTCATTCACACATCTTTACAGAAAGGTCGTTTGATCGGATGGAAGGAAAAGGAAGGAGTATCAGCAAAAGAAATCGCTGATATTCTCGACGTTCCTGAGGACATAGTTCAGAAAGCACTTGACGAAGATCCGTATGATATTCTTGGAATAGTTAAGCAGTAATTAATTTGGAGGTCGTAATTATGGCAGTAGCAAAGTTTGCAACAAACAATTTAGTTAAAGAGCATGACGAGTATGTTAAATTCATGGAAAATAGAGAAAAAGAGCTTAAAAAGGATGGAATGTCGACAACTGTTTATGTACTGTTTTATAAAAAACGTCTATTAGAAAATTGTCGTACTAATCATAATGTCACATTATACAGGGCAATTAACAAGTGGCATTGCATAAGATTGTCGTATAAAATCTGGTATGCGCTTGTTAAAGTATATGTCTGTTTTACTCCTAGCACCAATTGCAAACAGATGGTGGATGTTCCGAGTAATATTTTAAATAAATTCAAGTCGATGACCGAGCATGCTATAGCGGCTGCACATTGTGATATTAACACAAAGGGTTCACATTCCAATGGTAAATTTAATGCTTGCCGATATTTAGCAATGTACTGGACATACCTTGATATTATTAAGGATACTGAGACACAGAGATTTATTCCAAATAAAGATACAATCAAAAGAGCAGCTGAAATATTTGGATATAAGCCAGATGAAAATCCTTTCAAGATGAATGGTGTGTATTGGAATTGGAATAAGGAAACGGAGGAACGGCCTATGGAAGAAAAGACAGAAGCTTACGATGATATTCTCAATACACCTATTAGAGATCTCAACTTTACAATCAGGACATTCAATTGCTTGTACAGATCAAAGATTCTTACGTTGGGTGATATTTGTATGAAGTCACAGAGGCAGCTGCTTAAAGTAAGGAACTTAGGACGTAATTCTCTTAATGAAATCAAGGCTAAGCTTGCTGAGTATGATTATTACTATATGGATCTTGATAGCAATGCTTGGAAGGCAAAACCTAAGGAAGAGTCTGTGGTTAATATTGCTGAGCAGGTTGTTGAAGAGATGCAGGAAAAGCCAGAAATGAAGCCTATTGTGTCTGTTGATGAGTATGATGAGCTTTATGACAAATATAACGTTCTTAAGAACGAGTATGATAAGCTTAATGTTAAGTACGATATGCTCTTGAAAGAAAAGATGGATCTTGAACAGTATAACAGTCGTCTTAAGGATGATATTAACAACCTTAAGGACACTAACAGAGGATTAGAGGCCCGTCTTAATGGTTGTGATCCTTATAAGATGGACACCATCGATCTTGTAAAGCTTGTTATTAGCAATATGAATAAGGATAAAATGGATTGGTTATTCTTAACTCTTAATGGTATGACCGTTGATATTCATAAGAAGGCTGATGTAGAAGGTAGCCCTCGTATGAGTTACACTATCAGAACGAGGGAGGAATAATCTATGAATTGGAATCTTATTACTGATATTAACAACCTTAACATTGAGGAGCATGTTCCCTATCTGATCCTTGTCGAAAATTGGAATGGCCATTCTTCGGAGTGGCATCCAATGGTCGCACATTGGTATCTTGAGGGAAGTGACGTAACTCTCAGAGAACCTGATAATACACCTCATAAGCATGATATTAAGAAGACCGGATTCTATGTAATTCATGATTGTGGGGATGATCGATTCAAGAGGATTTATAGAATTAAGAATGTTAAGTATTATGCTGAGATTACTTATCCTAATACAAGTCCCGATGATTTTCTTGAGATTGGAGATTAAATTATGTTAAAACGAATATGCGATAAGTGTGGAAAAGAGAAGAAAAATATTAACGATACGTGGTATTCTATTAGAATCAAACCTTTTAAAGGAATAGAGGTTCTTATTGATCATTCTGAACAAGATTCATATGAGCTTTGTCCAGATTGTTATAATGACTTTAAAGCACAATTCGCAAATAATAATTAGCGTATAATAGAGATGATAAAAGTCATCTTATTAATTTTTGAAAGGAGCAGAAACATGAGACAAGAAGTCAAAGATCGTATCATTGACGCTACATCGCTTGCATTGACTATAGGCACTAGTACAATGCTTGGAATCGGTGCAGGTCTCGGAACAGTGGCTCTCATTAACCATGCATTTGTAGATGGTTTACCGAGAGCACAGGCAAAGTTGTTAGGAGCAGTAGTAACTGTCGGTTCAATCGGTATTGGTTGGACAGCAGTAAGAACTCTTCAGCCTAAGTTTGAGGGAATCTGCAAGGAAATCCTTGATATTTTCCCTACAACCGAAATGAAGGAGGTTAATGATGCTGATTCCTAATACAGGATTTGTTGGAGCTTTAAAAGGCTTTGTTAGTAAGCACTCAAATTTTATATTTGGTGCTCTTGGTGTAATAGGTGTTGCTGGTACGGCTATATGTAGCTCTATTGCAGCAACACATGCATCGGAGGTTCTCAGAGAGTATGAGGACCAGGATTTGACAGTAAAAGAGAAGTTCAAGCTTGTATGGCCTGAATACATATGGACAGCTATCGTAGGTTTGGGTACATGTAGCTCTATTGTTATCTCTAATGTAGTTTCAGCAAAGAAAGCAGCAGCATTAACAGCCGCCTTGCTGATAACTAAGGAACAGTTGGATACAACAAGAGATGTATTTAACGATTATAGACAAGAAACGATGAAGTATCTCCCTCAAGATCCCGATGAGAGAGCTAAGATTCAAAAAATAATTGATAGGCGTCCTGAACGTAAGGAAGGCGAACCTAGCAAGTATATTAAGGACCATGGCGGTGATATTCTCCATATACATGAGTTAGATACAGGTATGGAGTATGATTGTCGTCTGATTGATCTGGATGCAGGTATTAATGCAGCAAATGCACAGATGAACGAGCAAGGATTTGTAGCACTCAATTCGTTCCATGAGCAAATACCTAACACAGAGGTTCCATATAGTGAAATCGGATGGGACATTGGTTGGGATGGTTGTAGGGATGGATTGATATCCTACAGCACAGACACAAGATTAGAGCAAGGACCTAATGGAGAAGGCATTATTATTGTTGATATTCTCTTCAATAAGTGTCCTTCACCGCAGCTTAGATGAGGCTCGCAAAATAATGTTATACTATAATAGGTGGCAACACCAAACTTTTAAAGGAGGTTAGTATTTATGGCTAACAACGAAACTGAAAACAAGTTGGCTGCAGTAGAAGCAGCAGAGGCAAAGGTTGAAGAGGTTAAGGCAGCAAAGGCAGCTAAAGAGGCAGCTAAGGACGCAGCTATTCTTGAGAAGCATCCTAAGATTGGTAAGGGCATTAATATTGTCCGACACAATAAGTGGAAGATTCTTGGAGGAGTAGTAACTGGAGGCGCCTCATTAGCTATTGGCTATGTAGCTGGAGACAAAGATCTCTTTGGCATCAGAAAGCGTAAGGCAGCAAAAGCAGCAGAGGCAACTGAAGTTTCTGACAATGAGTCAGAGGAACTTCCGTTTGAAGGTTAAAAATGAATATAGGAGATTCGTCTCCTATATTTTTTATTCAACAATAATCATGACACAACTTGAAAGGAGCATGACTTAATGACGGAAAAGACATTACAGAAAATTGAATTAGGTGCAACAGGATTATTGTCAATTGGTGTCGACTATGTAGTAAACAAGACAATTACAAACCTAGTCAAGCCAGAGAAATTATCCGAAAAGATCGTAACTGGCATAGGCATAGTCGGCATTGATATTGCGATCGATTGCGGAATTAACAAACTTGTGCATTCTATTATGTATCCGTCAGAAGCTCAGATGTACAAGTCCCTCGTTGAGGAAAACATTAAAGCACTTGAGTCCTACAACGAAGTACAAAAGGTAATAGCTGAGCATGAAATAAAGATTGAGAATTCAGTCGATGATATTTACAAAAAGATAATGGGAGGAACGGCGAATGGCTGAGGTTCCGATGAATAATGAGCGAAGTCTGACGACATACAACAACTCTTACGCAGCCAAGTCATCTCTTGCGCAGAAGCCTGTTGAGGAAGAGTCAAGACCTAAGCTCGGAGGCACCATCCAAGGCGGTGTTTCATTAAAGCGAAAGACTCCAGGACAAAGATTTACATCAACTTTCTTGAATAATGGTGATGTTAGGACAGTTGGTTCCACGATTTTGTCAGATGTAATCGTTCCTGCAGTCAAAGAAATGGTATTTAGTGCATTCAGAGATGCTCTTTCGATGTTCCTTTGGGGTGACACAAGAGCATCGAAGAACACATTAAGAGGATCAGGAGGTGGTATAGTACGTGATTACTCTAGCTATTCTAGCAGCATTAGTCGTAATAGGGATCGTGATCGGGTTGATATATATCGACCTGAAGATAGTCCACGCTATAATAACCTGGTTTTCGAAATCAGGGGTGACGCCGAAAATATTCTTTTTAATATGCGTGAGTATATTAATACTTATGATGATATTCAGATAATCAAGTTATATGAATTAGTCAAAGAACAAACCGGCATCGCTATACCTATGACATCACAAGACGCTAAATATGGCTGGTCTGATTTGACAGGAGCAGCAGTAAAGTCGGTACGTGGTGGATATTTGTTAGAGTTGCCTAATCCTATAGAATTGGAGCACTAATATGGCATCAATAAGGAAATGTGATATTTGTGGAAAATGTGAAGAGGGAAGAAAACCCGACGGATTCCACGAAGTATCAAGGTACAGAAACTCTATATACATGCCTGATGGATATTCTGACTTGTGTGAATATTGCTATGAAGAATATGAGGCTGAAAATGATAAAGCACTCAAGGTATATAGAGAAACTATAAATAATTGGTTTAAATCCAAAGGAGAGAAAGAATGATATTTGCAGGAATTAAGTCGGCACTAAGTACGGCTAAGAATTTTGCCATTCAGCATAGTCCAGAGATTCTCTTAGGAACTAGCATAGTATGCAGCGTAGGAGCAACAGTAACTGGCTGTATGGCAATGACTAAGATGGATAATATTATTGGAGAGCATAAGGAAGCTCTTGATATTCTCCATACACACGAGAAAAATTATGAGTCAAGCTCTGAATATAAGAAGGATCTTACAAAGGAGTATGGACGTTATTGGTTTAAGGTAGCTAAGACGTGGGCTCCTTGTGTAGCACTTACATTGGCAAGTGGTACAGCTGCTCTTGCATCATTTAAAATCATTAAGGGTAGATTGATAATTGCAGAGACAGCTTTTGCAGGTGTGACAAAGGCATTCGAGCAGTATAGAGATAATGTAATTGAGGACCAGGGTGAAGAAAAGGATTTATATTATGCCAATAACGGTGCTCTTAAGAAGAAGCAGGAGTTGATTGCTGCTGGCAAATATAAGGAGAAGGAGCCTAAGAAGGGCGAACTCGTAATGAAGCAGGACGGAATGGTTAACGTGCCTCTTCGTAGCGATGTGTTCCATTATCTGTTCTGTAAGGAATCGGTAAAGTGGAGTCACTATTCAGATGGACCATATTACAATTTCAGACTGCTTTCTCAGGCACAAACAATGTTTGATGTGAAGTTGCATGACGATGGGGTTGTATTGCTTGATGATGTTTATAGTTATCTTGGTTTGGATATGGCTATGCTGCATGCAGAGAGGGCAGAAGGTCGTACGTACGGCTGGACTCTTGATTGCTTTGCGGAAGATGGTATGCCTAATGACAGCCATGTTCTGTTTGGTTTGTTTGAATACAATGATACTCAGCATAGGTTGTTCAGAGCAGGTCAAATTAATGATGTAACTCTGCATTTCAATGCTAGATTATTAACAAAAGAAACAAATGAACTCTTAGCAAGGGGGTGATATTTATGAATAAGTTAGCCATTATAACAGGTCTTGCAGGTTTGGCATTAGGAGCAACTGGTGGATATTTGGCATGTCATTTGATAGAAAAGAAGAAGATTGATCAGGCAATTTCTGATGGGGTCCAGGAGACCCTTTCAGAAATTAGAGGAAATCAAAGGCAGAAGATCATGGAGAATGAAGAGAAAAAGACGAACATAATCAACGCAATTCCTCACTTCAATGCGGTTGATATTGCTAAGGATATTGCAAAAGATAGTGGATATGTCTCGGAGGAGTCTTCGGATTCTAAGGAACCTGAAGGAAGTCCTGATGAGGATGACGATGGCCTACCATTTGACGCTGAGAAAGATGCAGAAACATTAACATTGGCAGAAAAACATAATATTTGGGATGAAGAAGATCCTTCAGAACTCGATTCTGTAACTCAGGAAGAATATGATGATGAGCAGGAGCCTGAAAAGCCTAAGGCAATTGAAGATCTTGACCCTAAGAAAGCTCCGTATCCTATAACTGAGGATCAATGGAGTAATGAGTTTGAGGAAGAAACAGCACAAGGTTTTTGGGATAAAATCACAGTAATGTTCTTCAAAGATAATGTATTTGCTGAGAGGGTACGTTATAATGAGTTTGAGACAATGTCATCTCAAGAAACAGAACTTGCATTTGGTAAAGATAATGTAAAGAAGTTTATTGAGGACAGAAGTCTCGGAAGGATATTCATTAGAAATAATAGACTTACAGCGGATTATGAAATAATTAGGTCACCTCGTTCTTACTCTTCTGCCATGCATGAGGAAGATGAAGAGGAGTAAAAGGTTGTATGGAGGACTATTATGAGCTCTCCTTAAACGATGGATATTTTAAGTGGTTACTTGGAATATTAGGTTTTAAGGAACCTATGGAATGTAGGTATATCTCTATGTTGTCCTATTTATATTCTGTAGACTTTAAATTAACAGATCCAATTGTTGGACATGATGATAACCGTTTAGATGATGGTTTTGAGTTAAGAGCACAGTATTCTAATAACTTTACAGAACCGGATTTGCCTGATATTTTTGGTGAACCGGTTAGTGTTTTAGAGGTATTGGTGGCTTTCGCGATGCGTATAGATGATGACATTATGTATGACGGAAATCTTCATGCCAGCAAGTGGTTTTTCATTATGATTGATAATTTAGGCATGACTAACTTCACTGATGACAGGTTAGGATTGGATTGGGTTATCGATGATGAGGAACAGATTATTGATATTTGGATGTCCAGACAGTTTAGTCCGGATGGAAAAGGGAGTATATTTCCTACCCGTTTTACCGCTTTTGATCAAAGAAAAGTTGAAATGTGGTATCAAATGCAGGAATGGTTTAAGGAAAATTACTAATTTTACCGTTTCTTACCGTTTTTGGAAAATGAAAAACGGTAAGAAAAATGGTAAAAAATGGCCGATTTTTATCGTTTATCGATAAAAAATGGCGTTTTTTGAGAAAATCTTACCGTTTTACCGCTTTTACCACTATTTTTTTCATTTCATTTATAAAATGTATTTTTATAAAAAGAATAGAAAATGGGCAAAAAAAGCGGTAAACGGTAAAAACGGTTAGAAAGGAGCATTTTTTGTGGATTTCTTTGAAATAAAAGTAAAGACAATAAAAAATGGCTCTCTTGAAATATATCCCGATTTCATAACAGGAAGACCAAAAGATATTTTGTTTAAAGGACATTCTTTCTATGCCATATGGGATGAAGAGAATGGAGTATGGTCGACTGATATTTTGGACGTTCAAAGATTAGTGGACAATGAGATATATAAGAAGAGAGAAGAGATGAAAGTCGAAACTCCCGTGTATCTAAAGACATTAAGAAATTGGAGCTCGGGAATGTGGCAAGACTTCATTACTTATTGTAGTAAGATGCCTGACTCTAAACCAACATTAAATCAAAAGATATTCTTCTCAAATGATAATCCTAAGAGAGAAGATTATTCTTCTATAAGATTAAATTATGCTTTGGAAGAAGGACCAATTGATAATTACTTAGAGCTTGTATCTATACTTTACAACAACAAAGAAAGAGAAAAGTTTGAATGGGCAATTGGAAGTATTATTGCTGGTGAGAGTATTGATATTCAAAAATTTGAAGTATTCTTTGGACCACCTGGATGTGGTAAAGGTACAATTCTTAAAATTATTGAGAATTTGTTTGGAGGTTATCAAAGGACAGTTGATATTTCAAGTCTTACAACAAAGTCAGATCAGTTTTCTACAGAACAATTTATGGATGCACCATTAGTTGGTTTGCAGATGGATGGCGATTTAAGTAGGATTGAAAATAATACAATTTTAAATTCAATTGTATCTCACGAAAACATTCAGATTAATGCTAAGTTTAAGTCTAAGTTTACATTTAAAAGTAACTGTTTTATGTTTATGGCATCTAACAAACCAGTAATGATTACTGATGCCTATAGTGGAATTGCTAGAAGATTAATTGATATTCGTCCAACAGGCAATAAAGTAAGTGGCAAAAAGTATAACGAACTGATGAAAAATATTGAGTTTGAACTTGGAGCTATTGCATACCATTGTCTGCAAGTTTATAATGAACTTGGAAAATATTATTATGATTCGTATGTTCCATTAGACATGATGTTTCGTACAGACTATTTCTTTAATTTTGTTGAAGACAATTTTAATTTGTTTGAAGAGTCTCCGTTTATAACTCTCAAACAAGCATATGAACTTTATATTCAGTTTTGTAATGAATCAGCATTACAACACAGAATGCCAAAGTTTAAGTTTAGAGATGAATTAAAGAATTATTTTGACGAATTTAAAGAACAAGTTATAGATGATGGAAAACATTATAGATGTTGCTATTTTGGATTTAAGATAGATAAATTCAAGATGGCAGCAAAAGCAGTAGAAATAGAAGAGGAAGAAAAGAAAAATGTATTGATATTTGATAAGACTGAATCTTTATTTGATAAAGAGTTTAAAGATTGTCTTGCACAATATGCTGTGGATAGAGATACTCAAAAGGAAGTCCCAAAGTTTAAATGGGACAATGTTATATCTAAGTTGAAGAACATTGATACAACTAAAGTACATTATGTAAAACTTCCAGAAGATATTATCTTTATTGACTTTGATTTGAAAGATGAAAAAGGAAATAAGGATAAGCAGAAAAATCTTGAAGCAGCATCGAAGTGGCCGAGCACTTATGGAGAATTTTCTAAAGGTGGCGAAGGTGTTCATCTTGTGTATAGATATTCTGGAGATGTATCAAAGCTTAGTGCTTTATATTCTGAAGGAATAGAAATTAAGACATGCACTGGTAATTCTTCAATGAGAAGAAGACTATCATACTGTAATGATATTCCTATTAGAACTATCAATTCTGGACTTCCTCTAAAAGAGGAGAAGAAGTCTATGATGACAGATAAAGCTATAAGAACAGAAGCAAGTCTTAGAAGATTGATAGTACGATGTCTTAAGAAAGAGTTTGGAAGTACTACACAAAACATAAACTTCATATATGATATATTAAAGGAATGTTACGAGTCTGGAATGGAATATGACGTTTCTGATATGTATTATGATATTTACAATTTTGCAATTAACAGCACAAATCAATCTGCTAATTGTTGTAAGAAAGTAGATGAGATGAAGTTTAAGTCAGAAAGCAAAGAGTATCAGCATTTAGATGCTCCGATTGTTTTCTATGATGTGGAAGTGTTTCCGAATTTGTTTGTAGTAGTCTATAAAGAAAAAGAAAAGGAACCTATTAAGTTAATTAATCCTAAGCCTATTGATATTCAGAATATGCTTTCGTATAACTTAGTTGGTTTTAACTGTAGACGATATGACAACCATATTATATATGCAGCATTACTTGGATATTCTAATGAACAATTGTTTGATTTGTCTCAAAGAATAATAGTTGTTGCAAAAGGAAGTAAAAGTAATGCATTCTTTGGCGAAGCATATAATCTCAGTTATACTGATATTTATGACTACTGTGCAAAAAAGCAGTCTCTTAAAAAATGGGAGATTGAGTTAGGTATTCATCACCAAGAATTAGGTTTGCCGTGGGATAAGCCAGTTCCTAAAGAATTATGGGAAACAGTTGCAGATTATTGTGTTAATGACGTCGAAGCAACAGAAGCTGTATGGGATGCTACGCAAGGCGACTTTGTAGCAAGACAGATACTTGCCGATATTGCAGGAATGACTGTTAATGACACAACTAATAGTTTGACAACTAGAATCATCTTTGGGAAAGAGAAAGAGCCTCAAAGTCAGTTTTGTTATAGAGATTTAAGCAGCGATGGTGGCTCTGGATATTTCTGTTATAAAGATTTTCTTAAAGGAAAAGATTGTACGGGAAAGAAACCATACTTCCCAGGTTATACCTTTGATCATGGTAAGTCAATGTATCGCGGTGAAGAAATCGGTGAAGGTGGAAGAGTTTATGCTGAACCAGGAATGTATGAAAATATTCCTGTTTTGGATGTAGCCTCTATGCATCCTCATTCAATATTAGCAGAATGGTTGTTTGGAAAGTATACTGAAAACTTCATGGCATTAGTTCAAACAAGAATTGATATTAAGCATGGAGACTTTGATAAAGCTAAAAAACTCTTTGATGGTAAACTTGAGAAATGGTTAACCAATAAAGAGATGGCTAAGGCATTGTCTCAAGCTTTAAAGATTGCAATCAATTCTGTATATGGTTTGACAAGTGCATCATTTAGTAATCCCTTTAGAGATCCTAGAAACATTGATAATATTGTTGCAAAGCGTGGTGCTTTGTTTATGACAGATTTGAAGTTCGCGGTTCAAGAGAAAGGATTTAAAGTTGCTCATATTAAGACTGATTCAATTAAGATTCCAAATGCTACACCAGAAATTATTGAGTTTGTTAAGAGTATGGGAAAAGCATATGGATATACTTTTGAAGTTGAGAATGAATATGAGAAGATGTGTCTTGTAAACGATGCAGTTTATATTGCCAAACTTAAAGATGGTGAATGGGAAGCGACTGGTAAACAGTTTGCAGAACCTTATGTCTTTAAGACATTGTTCTCTAAAGAACCATTGATATTTGAAGACTATGCTCAAGTTAAACAAGTACAAACATCTTTATATTTAGACTTTAATGAAAATCTTAAAGATGATGAGCATGATTACAAATTTGTAGGAAAGACAGGCTCATTTGTTCCAGTAGTTGAAGGAATCAATGGCGGTTTATTGCTTAGACATGTAAGTGACGACAAGTATTCTTCAGCAGTTGGAGCTAAAGGTTACAGATGGATGGAGTCAGAGACAGTTAAACAATCTGGCTTAGAAGACAAAATTGATATTTCATATTATAAGAGATTAGCAGATGAAGCAAAAGATGAGATATCACAATATGGAGATTTTGAGTGGTTTGTTTCATGACAGCCACTCTTAATTTAATAATGCCAAAATAAAATGGAGGAAAATTAAAATGGCAAGAAAAGAAAGATTAGACGATGTTACAATCAGAGGAGCATCAGGACAGCAATTGATTTTTAGAAACTTTGAAGGTGCTGCTGGTAAGTATAACAATGCAGGAGACAGAAATTTCTGCTTGATAATTGATGATGAACTTGCTGGTGAACTTCAGTCTAAGGGTTTCACAGTTAAGCATACTAAAGCTAGAGATGATTATGATGCAGTCCCTTATATTAAGATTAAGGTTGGTTTTACACTTAAGGATGGAACAGATAATCCGTATCCTCCGAAGATTTACAAGATTGATTCTACAGGAATGAAGGCGCTTGATAAGTCAACTGTTAAGTTCCTTGATGGAGCTAGAATTAAGAATGTAGACTTGATATTCTCTGCATATTCTTATGAAGATAGAGATACAGGTGAGACAAGATATTCTGCTTACCTTAGAAATCTTTATGCTGAAATTGAAGAAAATGATCTTGAGCGTGAGTATAATGAAAGATTTGCTGGTATGGATGCGCAGGACCCTAACGGCATGCCTTTTGATATTTGATAATGCCAAAGCTTGATGACTATCAAGTAAAAGCAATGGAAATGCTGAAGACCGGTGCCATCCTTTGTGGTGACACTGGTTCAGGCAAATCCATAACTGCTTTAGCATACTTCCATGAAAAAGTATGTAAAGGAAAAACAAATCCTTGGAAGGATCGAATTATACCAAAGAAATTGTATATCATAACAACTGCTCGTAAAAGAGATACTCATGAATGGGAAGAAGAATTGGTTAGGTTTCTTTTATTTGAAGAAACAGTAATTGATTCTTGGAACAACATTAAGAAATATATGGATGTGAAGAATGCATTCTTTATATTTGATGAACAACGAGTTGTTGGATATGGAGCTTGGTCAAAAACATTTATTAAAATTGCAAAACAGAATGATTGGATTTTATTAACTGCGACGCCAGGCGATACATGGTCAGATTACATTCCAGTATTTATTGCTAATGGCTTTTATAATAACAAAACAGATTTCTATCAGCAGCACGTAGTTTTAAATAGATTTACTAGTTTTACAAAAATTGAAAAGTATGTTAATACTGGTCGCTTGATATTGTATAGATCTAAAATACTTATTAATATGGAGTATATTAAAGGCACTACTCAGCATCACACATTTGTTACCTGCGGTTATGACAAATCTAAATATGCGTTGATTGCAAAAGATAGATGGAATCCATTTGAGAATCGTCCAATTGAAAATGCAAGTCAATATTGTTATTTGTTAAGAAGAGTTGTTAATAGTAGTAATGAAAGATTGGAAGCAATAGAAAAAATTCTAGAACATAAATCTAAGCTTATTATTTTTTACAACTTTGATTATGAGTTAGAGATGCTGAGAGACTTTGCTAAAAGAATTGATATTTTATGTCAAGAATGGAATGGTCACAAACATGAATTAGTTCCAAAAGGAGAGAAGTGGATCTATCTTGTTCAGTATGCATCTGGTTGTGAAGCATGGAATTGTATAGAAACTGATGCAATGATTTTCTTTAGCCAAAACTATTCTTATAAAACTATGAAACAAGCTGCAGGAAGAATAGATAGAAGAAATACTCCGTACAAGGATTTATATTATTGGCATTTAGTTTCTAAAACTTCTATAGATAATGGCATAAGAACAACACTAAACAAGAAGAAAGACTTCAATGAGTCTAAATTCTTCGCAAAATTTAATCGCGAAAAAAACATATGATATAATAGAAGAGAGGGATAGAATAGGCTTTTTATCCTTATCTTATTAATTTTTAGGAGGTCTTGATATTTATGAGAGAATCATGGTTTCAACGCCGCCTTATAAAAGAGTTGAAGGAAAAGTATCCTGATTCAATAATTAAAAAAGTGGAGCCTCCTCCGCAAGGTATTCCAGATGTATGGATATTTCATACTAATGGAAAGTATGCAGCGCTTGAATGTAAGAAATCAGCGAAAGAGCATCATCAACCGAATCAGGATTACTATGTCGACAAAATAAATAAAATGGCATTTGCTAGATTTATATTTCCTGAAAACAAAGAGGAGGTTTTGAATGAACTTCAACGAGCACTGGAATCAGGTAGGTAAGCACGCCTTTCTTGGTGCATCAAAATATAGCTGGATAAATTATGATGAAGACAAATTGATAGAGTCATACAGAAATTATTTGGCTGTGCAAAGAGGAACTGAACTGCATGCATTCGCTGCTAAGTGTATCGAGCTTAATCAGAAGCTTCCTAGAACTCAAGCACATTTGACACTTAATGAATATGTCAATGATGCTATTGGTTATAGGCTATCGCCTGAGCGTGTTTTATATTTTAGTGACAATGCGTTTGGTACAGCAGACTCTATATCTTTTAGAAACAATACATTAAGAATTCATGATTTAAAAACTGGAGTAACTCCTGCTCACATGGAACAGCTTGAAATTTATGCTGCTTTCTTTTGTCTTGAGTATAAGAAGAATCCAGAAGACATAATGATTGTATTAAGAATTTATCAGAACAATGATATAATTGAAGAAATTCCAGAACCTGGAGTTATTAGAGCCATCATGGCAAAAATAATATTGTTTGACAAACGTATACTTGATATTCAGAAAGGAGTTTAATAATGGATGACAATCAAGAGTTTCTAATGCATTATGGAACTCCTAGAAAATCAGGTAGGTATCCTTGGGGTTCTGGTGACAATCCTTATCAACATGAGAATTGGTTTGCTGGTTTTGATTATGGCGATGATGAATATGATAGAGAGCCTTGGTTCTGTGATGAAGTAACAAAGCTTGAAAAGAAAGGCTATAGTCAAAAAGAAATAGCAAAAATGCTGACACCTAAGAACAGTTATAAAACAACTGTTGCTGAAAGAGATAATCCTGAATTAGGAATCAAAAAGGGTGACAGGATATTTAAGTTTGATGAAAATGGTAAACTGATTCCGAAAGAAATGTCGGTAGATGAACTTAGATCTAGAAAATCAGTATCATTAAAAGCAAAAAAACAATCTGAAATTAATACTGCTTTAAAGTTGCATGAAAAAGGAATGTCTAATACTGCTATTGCAGAAAAGATGTTTGGAGATAAGTCAAAAGAATCTACAGTTAGAAATCTTTTAGCTCCTAATGCAATGGAAAAGGCAACAGCAATTGATAATACTACAGCAATGCTTAAGAAAGTAGTTGATGATAAGAAATATGTTGACGTTGGTAAATCTGCTGAATTATTGGCAGGTATTAACAGAACACAGTTAAAAACGGCAATAGCAAATTTAAGAGATCAAGGTTACGAACTTAAGTATATTCCTGTAAAACAAATTGCAATTCCAGGTCAAAAGACATCAGTACAAGTTCTTTGTCCTCCAAGAACAACATATAGTGAAGCTTTTAAAGCTGTTGTTGAAGAAAACAAACTTCAGACACTTGGTGAGTATCATTCAATTGATAATGGCAAGACTTGGCTTGGTATAAGAACTCCAGAATCCGTTGACTCTAAAAGAATTTATATTCGTGATGGATCGCATGGTGGACTTGAAAGAGATGGTCTTATAGAACTTCGTCCTGGAGTTCAAGATTTATCTCTTGAAAATTCAGCTTATGCTCAAGTTCGTATTGCAGTTGATGGAACACATTATATTAAAGGAATGGCTGTTTATAATGCAAAAGCGTTTAAAGACCTTCCTGAAGGAATTGATATTATTGTTAACTCTAAACATGATTCGACTGGCAAATATGAAAATAAACTTGAACATCTTAAACTGATGAAAGGTCTTGAACAAGATCCAAAAACAGGTAAGATAACAGGAAAAGTTGACAAAGATAATCCTTTTGGTGCATCTGTTAAATTGTCAGAAGAACAAGGCGAAGCAGATGCTAAGTTGCTTGCTGGTGGTCAGCATGAATACCTTGATATTCATACTGGAGAAAAGAAATTAAGTGCTATTAATAAAGTCAATGAAGAAGGCGACTGGTCTAAATGGCAAAAGACACTTGCTTCAGAATTCTTAGCTAAACAGCCTAATCCTCTTGCCAAAAGGCAACTCGATGAGGCAATCAAGCTTAAAGAAGACCAATTTGAGAGGATTAATCAGCTTACAAATCCAGCAGTTAAAAAAAGATTATTAGAACCTTTTGCTGAGAAGTGTGACTCAGATGCTGTTAGATTGAGAGCAGCAGCTCTTCCAAGACAAGCAACATCTGTTATCATCCCTTCAATGACACTTAAGGATAATGAAATCTATGCTCCTAATTTTAAAGATGGAGAAGAAGTAGTTCTTGTTAGATATCCTCATGGCGGAAAGTTTGAGCTACCTTCTCTTATTGTTAATAATTCTAATAGAGAATGCAAAGGACTTATTGGCAATAATCCTAGAGATGCTGTAATGATTAACAAGCATGTAGCTAATCAGTTATCAGGAGCAGATTTTGATGGAGATACTGTTATTGTAATTCCTAACAATAAGAAAGAAATAAAAGTACAAGATCCAAATCTTCCCGCTTTTGCTGGATTGAAAGATTTTGATACTGGCATTTATTCAAGACCAGAAGGAAGCCCAAAGCCTAAGCATCAAACATGCCAAATCGAAATGGGAAAGATTACAAATCTTATTACAGATATGCAGCAGTTTGGTGCTTCTCCTAGTGAAGTTGCTCGTGCAGTTAAACATTCAATGGTAGTTATTGATGCTGAGAAACATAACCTTGATATTCGTAGATCGTATATTGAGAATGGTATTCAAGCACTTAAAGATAAGTATCAGAGTGGTGGCGGAGCTGAAACAATTATTTCAAGAGCTAAGTCTCCTCAAATAATTAACACTAGAAGATTAGCTAGACAATCAGAAGGTGGACCAATTGATCCAAAGACAGGCGAAAAGCGTTACATCGAAACAGAAGAATATTATTCTAAGCCTCTTACTAAAACAGTAAAAGGTGAAAAGGTTCCTGTTACAGATGAGAATGGCAAAGCTGTTTGGGTACAAGAAAGAAGAACAATTAAGTCCACTAAAATGGCAGAAGCAAAAGATGCAAGCGAACTTTTGTCTGGACCAGATCATGTTGGTACTGAGATTGAAAGAACATATGCTAATTATGCTAATCAATTGAAAGCTTTAGCTAACAAAGCAAGAAAAGCATCACTTGAGATTGAGGATCAACCTTATTCAGAAGCTGCAGCTATTAAGTATGAACCTGAAGTTAAGTCTTTAAAGGACAAACTTAAAGTTGCATTAGTTAATAAGCCTGCAGAAAGAAAAGCTCAAGCTTTAGCTGGGTCAATCTTGAAACAAAAGATGAAAGATGATCCTTCAATCTCTGAAGATAAAGAAAAGAAAAAGAAATATGCTAATCAAGCAGTCTCTGGTGCAAGATTAATAGTTGGTGCAAAGAAACAAAACATTAATATTACACAAAGAGAATGGGAAGCAATACAAAAAGGTGCTATTAGAAAGTCTATATTGAAAGAGATACTTGACAATACAGACTTGGACATAGTAACTAAGTATGCTACACCTATAGATGAGATTAGTATTACACCCGCCCGTCAATCTAGAATACGGTCCCTCCTGGCAGCAGGACATACCCAGTCCGAGGTTGCTGAATTAATGGGTGTATCTGTATCTACTGTCAATAAGTATAAGTAAAGGAGGAAGTATGGAAAACGTAAAAGCAATTCTACTGTCTACCACAGACAATCCTTACAATCCCTTTACAGATTATGATAATTGGAGAAACTATGACCACCAGAAAGGATACTGTTGCGAAGAATTTGTAGCCCGTATGGCAAAAACAGACATAGAAATGCCTGCAACTTTATACCAACAGTTTGCAAATGATGCTATTAAAGAAATAATAGCACTCACAGCAGAGTATCCTGATCCTAGACTACCTGAAGGGGTAGAATACATTGCTATAGAGGAGCCCTAACATAGGGCATATGCCTCCTCTATATACTTTGGGCCGGGATTGTTAAGTCGTACCGCACCACGAAACTAACAGTCCCGGTCTTTAATTAAAGTAGCACAAAATAATTTAATGTTAAATAATAATTATTAATCATACATTATTACATGCATATAGATTACTATTGCTCTATAAAGCATGCCATATAAAACTATACCTCATATTGTTAATAATTATGTCCATTTCATTTTAAATAAGCATATTATTTAAAAGTTTTGGCATTCTATTCGTTAAAATTGTATTAATTTTAGTTTATTTAACTTAATTTTAAATTAATTTGATTAAAATTCATACATTTTTAACGAATTTTAATCTTATCATGTAAAAATTTGCAAAAATTGACAAAATTTAACAAATATTGGCGCTAATTCTCATTCTATACACTTATTTGAATCTTTCAGGGAATCCTTGGATTGACCACATATCCCCTGTAAAGGCTCAAAAAAGATATATAGAGGGGGGTTCGCGCAAATATACCCCCCTATGCCATCGCGCTGGTCTTAAAAAATGCCCCGGTGGGATATTTTAGAATTGCATTTACAGTCTGAAAGCTCCGCGGGTAGTAACCCTACTGGCTACGGCTGATACCGAACGTATTCACGGAGTTCCCAGGCTGTAAAAGCATACCAAAAACTTGTAAGGAAACTATAGAAATGCACCATAAATCTATAGTAAAGTGAGTTAAAGTATAATGAGTTGGATATTCTATAACCCAAATCCATACGGAAACAATACTGGAGATTGTGTTATTAGAGCTTTGACGTTGGCTTTTGGCAAAACTTGGGATGATGTTTACAGCATGTTAGCTGAATTTGGATTTAAAAACAAGTTAATGCCATCTTCAAATGAAAATTGGCCAGCGTTATTGAGAAAGTCTGGTTTCACGAGATACATTATCCCGAATGAATGTCCAGACTGTTACACTGTTAGAGATTTTTGTGAAGACCATCCACAAGGAACTTATATTCTCGCCACAGGAACGCATGTTATTGCTGTAATTGATGGCGACTACTATGATTCTTGGGATAGTGGAAACAAAATCCCTTTATATTACTTTAAGAAAGAAGGAAAATGATTATGGTGCGGTACAATCAACCCTTACAAGGAGCTTACTACCCTCAACAAAATTTCAATTCACCTACTTGTGCTTATGTACAAGGTGAAGCAGCTGCCAAAGCTTACCCAGTTGCTCCTGGACAGTTCGTTGTATTAATTGATACAGAACTTCCTGTGATATATACAAAGACAACTGACCAGTTTGGCAGACCATTACCAATTAGGATTCTTGACTATGTAGAACGAGTTGAAAAAACTAATGAACAAATAATAGCTGATAATTATGTAAACAAATCAGACTTTGAATCATTTAAGAATGAAATCAAGGAGCTGTTGAAACCTAAGCAGGGAAATTACAAGAATCAATCTGCTAAGGAGGACAAATAATGAGTAGTCCGATATTTCAGCAGTTTCAACAAAGACCAAACATGTTTACAATGTTGTCTCAATTAAAGCAGAATCCATCTGCAATGTTGAGTGCAAAGTATAATGTTCCACAAGGAATGACAGATCCAAACGAAATACTTCAGCATCTATTAACTACAGGTCAGGTATCGCAGGATCAAGTCAATAGAATTATGCAGATGCAGCAATTTATTCACAATTAAATATTACTTAAGCACTAACGCACCATTCGCACCATTCCGCACCTCCCAAATAGTTTCTATTTGTTGCGCAACAATAGAGAAATAATTTTAAAGGAGGAACTGAAATGGTTTCTAATGGAACAGACAACATGGTTATGCCTGTGGCTCCTATGTATGGTGGCTACAATGGATGTAACGGCAACGGCTTTGGCTGGGGCGGTGATTGGGCTTGGATTATTCTGTTGCTTTTGCTTGGTGGCAATGGTTGGGGTAATGGCTTTGGCGGCGGTTATGGCGCTGACGGAGTAATGCCCTATCTCTGGAACACGCAGACGCAGAATGACGTTAACCGCGGATTTGATAACTCAGGTTTGTCAAGTCAGCTTAGTGGAATCCAGACCGCTGTCACAACAGGCTTTGCTAATGCTGAGGTTGCTAGATGTAATGGAGCTATTGACGCTCTGAATCAGAGATTTACTGATACTCAGTTTATGACTCAGAACATGAACGCCCTTTCATCTCAGCTCGCTCAGTGCTGCTGCGACAATCGCCTTGCTACAGCTAATCTTGGTTCTGATATTGCTCGCGAAGCATGCGCTACCAGAACAGCTGATGTTCAGAATACTCAGTCTATTCTTGGTGCAATTAATGGCGGCATTCAGTCTATTAAGGATCAGATTTGCCAGGATAAGATTGATGCCAAGAATGATGAGATTGCTCAGCTTAGGCAAGAAGTTCTCTTTGCTCGTGGTCAGGCTTCTCAGACAGCTCAGAATCAGCAGATTGTTGACAGCATTTATAACAGACTTGATACATGCCCTGTTGGAACAACTCCTGTTTATGGTAGAACACCTATCTTTACTTGCAATAACGGTTGCGGCTGTGGTTGCTCTTAAGCGAGGTGACAGCCATGGCAGATTATTTAACAAGAGATACAGTTGAATCTGTTGCTCTTAATACTGCTATTCCATTTCTCGATCTTAATCCGTGTCCAAACGGCAACGTAATT